>Ga0179593_1391677_pt1 | contig 22131 bp, 19 predicted proteins | sample CZODoug2_1_08_16_FD_185931 | JGI IMG/M metagenome (GOLD analysis project Ga0179593, IMG submission 185931) | Vadose zone soil fungal communities from Angelo Coast Range Reserve, California, USA - CZODoug2_1_08_16fungal (PacBio error correction) | ecosystem: Environmental > Terrestrial > Soil >...
TTGATCCGTAACTTGCAAAGGAGTGCCCAAGCGGGCGCAAAAGGCCGGGACACCGGCACGAGGCATGGCACAGAGACGACCTCCGCGCCCTTCGCCCCTTTGCATGGGGGGCAATTGGGGTCCCACCCCCCCGACTCTGCCGATACCAAAATTTGAAACCGGGGTCAGGCTTCCGAAACCCACCAACTGTTGCTCTTCTAGCTCTCCACGAACCTAATCACACTTGAAAAAAAGTCCCCCCCACGCCCCCCTCCCCCCCATCCCGAACCCGGTGTGTTTGCGTGGGAGTATTTCACGTCAAATTCCCACAATCAAACTACATGTCTAAAGGGGAACGCGTGTGGCTGTTTCCAACTGGTTAGCCCACTCGACTTGGGCCTTCAGATGTTTACCGCGAAATGGGAAGGCCACCCAGTATTTCGCACTCGTCTCAATTTCGGAGCTTGTACACATGGCGAGGACGCAATCCCGCAACAAATACGGTCCACCACCAGCGGCGAAACTCAGCAACCAGAAAGAAAGGGACTATACCCCCATCCAACAATCTAGGTGAACTGCGACCGAGAGTGGGGCGACACGATGAGAAGGGGCAGAATTGAAAGAGGTGCTGGGGTGGGGGCTGGATGAAAAGGGGGCCCAAACGCGGCCAAGGAACAGATACCGGTAATGGTCAAAGCAGGACGGAAGGCAAAAGTGATCTGGTGGGGGGGGAAAGGTACCAGGGACGTGAAAGATACATCCCCCCACGTTCATAGGTAAAGAAAAGGTACAAAACATCCGAGAAAGGATCCGGGGCTACGAAAAAAGGACGGAAAGTACGAAGAGCTGCGGCAAATACGGGAGGAAAAAGCCCAATAAAGGGAGACGATGGAGCTCGTTCCAGTAGCCGGCAGCACAAGAGGTAGTCATAGTACACATTGGAAAAACATGATGTGGCCTACAAAAGGGTAATGCGTAAGGGAGGTCAGAGGGGGGAGGGAGGTAAGGAAGGGTTCGGTTAGGGCACCGTACCGACCAATGGGCATCGGCAAAAAGTTTCTCCCACAGAAAAATAAATCAATATGAAACAGCAAAAACGAAAAACTGAGTCAGCGGTGTAGAAGTGTGACTGAGTCGCCACGCGTAGGAGAGGCCCTCAACGGGCGATTTTGAAGTGCGTGGAGATGGGATGCCGGTGAAATAGGGGGGGAGGAATTTCGGTACTAAAGCGCGCAGCAGGGTAGGGATGAGGAACGACGCGTCACAGAGGGAGCAAAAATCCGCAGGTAGTGTCAAGAGGCAGTCGCGTCTTAGAAGAAGAGACGGCGGGAAATGCACCCACCTAATGCCGAAGATACCCAAAGAACGGTGGCAGGCGATCCGCAAGACAGACTACACAACAACAACAAACCCAACCCCCCAGGAGGAAGTAGGTAAAAGGGGGAAGGGTCTGGACAAACCACGAAGGTGGAAGTTATTAGGAATCTCGCGGTGAGACACAACAAAAATTCTGCTTCGTGTAGAGAAGTGAGCTCGAAATCTGAATAACTTGTAATAAACGTCACGGGACAGAGATCAGGGAATTGGGGGACTTTACGTGGGGCGTGGCCTTATTACGAATTTACCCTTACATGCTGGAAGAGAGGGGAGGAAACCCGACAGAACAGCACGAACTCAAAAACTAACGATGTGACATTTACAGTACTCCAAGCAGAAGAAGAGAACAACACCGATGAAAGGAAAATAATTACCCGCGGGGGAATGACCAAGGGGATGTCAGCCTAGATTATAGTCGCCCAAGGAGGTTACTCAGGGGGCGTGGTACTTGTCACTTTGGCTTCCCGCTTGGTCTCCTGGGAGGGGGTGGTCACTCTTTCATGGCTAGGGGTGTGGGAGGACTTTGCGCAGGCTTTGAGAAATACCACAACCCCACAAACCTTCACACCAGGATGATAAGTCACACGCGGGGGACACCACATATATATCGGCTTTATCCTGTGGGGGAAACCGCGGGGTATTGGGTCATGGGGGGGAAAGAAATGGACAGTCTTTCTGTGCAAAATGTCCCAACAGCGGTTGGGGGTGGGAGGGAAGGCGTTCTTGACAGGTTCCCGGAGCAAAAGCATCGGTCGGGGGGAGGGGCAGAACCCCTTCCCCAGTGAAACACGAAGTAGATCCCCGGTGTCGACAAGGGGGCACGGAGAGCTGGGGGAGGGGGGTGGGGACTTCAAAAATACAAAAGGGTGGGAATGTCGCGGGGGATTATTGGGACGACCGGGCACCGTCGCCGAAACTAACCGAATCAGCTGGCCACAGGGGAGAGGTGGCAGGTGGGCAGTCCAAGACAGAGCATCCGCCACCATTTCTTCTGCTCAAAGGAATCAGTCAACGAACAGATCCAGATACGAATAAGGGGAGGGGCTGCCGGAGAAGTCCACAACGGGAAATTTGCCCCTTAAACCCGGCACGCAGAAGTACGCGGGGGAATCTACCCATCAACCAAAAAACCCCACAAACAAGCAATTAACCAGTGCTCTGAACAGCAAGGGAGATATTTTGCGTAAACGTCTCGCGACTGGGAAAAAAAATAGGGGAGGAGCCACAACCAAGACAACAAGGAACGTCGGCGAAAACTGACCAAAAATGACACGTTGGAAGCGTGCCGTGAAAATGGAAGGGTGGCGGCAATAGCCGGAACAGGAAGGTACCTTCGGTGCCCCACCCCGTGCACAGCCCTTTTGGGGGGGCACAGAGAGTATTCGTCGAAGGGAGACATGGGGCAGCGTGCATGGGCGCCCGGATAAACAACACGGGAAAATGGTTAAAATGAGTCGGACCTGGTTCTTTCCTACAAGATGTGGGATGGGGGTACCGTACAAGGAAACTAAATGACAAATCGAAATGGGGCGTTCCCCGAGATCACAAAAGAAAGGGGGGGTGCTACGCCCCAGAAAACGAGACAGATCGCCTTAACGTTTGGCAAAGTATCCCAAGATGCCCCCCCCCAAGGGGAAAAAAAAATCAACTGCTATTAAAGCCAGACTGGAACACAGCGAAGAGCAGGGACCTAAAGATTGGGTTCAAAAAAGTGGGCTTAACGGAGGCGTATGGGGGAAGCCCAACCCCTAATGGACAACCCTAGTGATCGGGGGAATTTTACGAGGAAAAGTTGACAGATGGTTATCCCTCCAACCGCGGGAAAAAAAAAATATGCAAGGGACTTGCAAGAATGGAGCCGGAGCTCGTGTTCCTGGCAGTGGGGGGGGAGAGTGATGGGGGAGGGTCCCGGTTGTCCGCTTCGGCCCCTAACCCCGCGGGGGGGGCGCCCCCCCAGGATACCCCCCTGCCCAGTGGCGTGGGGTGAGAAGGCAACATGAGTTACATGGTGCCACCTTTGGGCTGGGTTTTGGAAACCGGGGGGTAAGGATGAAAACGGACGTGTCCGGCCGGAAAAGACTCCAAGGGGTGGTGAGAGTTGTTCGGGAATCCAGGGCTAAAGTGTATGGGTGGAATAAGGAAAAAAGAAAGAAAACGCAGCACCCCATACTTCTACCATAGGCCGCGATTGAATTGAAACGCGGGACGATTGAAAAAAATAGGGACTGATGTTCATGTTGCAGGGAATCCGGTGGAACGCCAACCGAAACTGGCAAATTGGGAGCATTTTCGAGGAAAAAGGATACAAACCCCCCCAACACTGGACCATCACACTCCATCAATGCCTGGAAGTTTGTGAATCCAGCCCAACGCGGCGAGAGTCTCAAATGTTGAACTCCGGAGAAACAATCGTGAGTGAAAGAATGTAAAAATCGGAGAGGTGTCTATCTCCGCTGGGAGGGCAAAAAAAAGCCACCCAAAATCTTCTCAAACCCCCCACAAAGGAAAGGGGAACACTGGCCGAAGAACATTCGTTGGTGGGTCTCCCAAACAAACGGGAGGGTTTAGGGTATTGAATGTTAGGGCCAATCAGGAAACCACCGCTAGACCAACACAACACAAATCAAACGGAACCCCTGTTGTCACCCCGGGGTAGGGCTTCAGCACAACTACCGAGGGGCGGTACGTACCCCGAGAGGATCCCAAACAGCCCAACATACACGGCCCGCTGCAGGTTAAGTAGCGCCGCGTATCCTCCCTAAGCAAAATGGGGTACTGTTTGAGGAGATGATTGCCGCCGTAATCACAGACAACAAAAACCAAAAAACTCGCCAGGCATTTCAAGAGAAACGCATTAGGAGTGAGAGCAGGGGCTTTAAAAAAAATAGGGGGGGTAAAACAGATTGACCGGCCACGTCCAAAGGATTGTTCCAACTATGCACGTCTACCGCTTAATTGCAGCCCATGTAGGGGATTAGTTATTACGGGGGGGTAAATATTATAGGTACACATAATTAGTCACGCCCTACGGCCAAGATAAGGGTAGAATTGTAGGGTTGTGGGGGTGTATGCCCAGGGTGGTTAATGGGGCGCATTACGTAAGGACGTGCTTTCCTCCGGGGCCCGCACTCGTCAACAAAAAGCAAACAAACCCCCCAACGTGCCACCCCCGCTTGAGGGGTATATAATTATGCCACCGTCACCGAGAACATAAAAGTCATTGACAACCGGGCCTACAAAAGCCAAGTAGAAAACAAGCATACTAACAGTATCGCTGCCAAGGCGATGGAGTAACGTGGCGGGTGTTCCAAAGAAGGACTTGAAAGAGACATGGAGCAGTCAAAGAACAGAGCTTGGGGCACTGAAAAAGTCGGGCACGAAGGTTTTTCAGACAGAGGAAGTCCTCTTTCCGTGCGCAGAAAAAAAAGTTTTAAACTGGCTTGTGGTAGGGCGTGGAATTCCATCCAATCCTGGCTGGGGACTTGTGAGAAAAGTCCAGACGTAAAAAAAAACAGGACAAAAGTTGTCCACTAACGTCAAGCTTCTATGAATGCACCACAGGCCGGTCCACCCACGACTAACCAGCACAGTATGGCGATCAGCGGGAAAAACTTTCAATGGGAGTTTATATGGGCAAGCCAAAAGATACTCGATGGAAAGTGACTTTACTCCATGAGGTTCATCGTGGAACGATGGAGACCGGTATCTGGGCCGACGGGGTGGGTTATTTGCGTGCCCGTGCCGGGGACCCCGATTGCGTCGAAAAATGGGCCAATAAAGAACGCAACGAGTTACGAATGACGAACCACACAACGAAGTCCTGGCGATGGGCAGTTACTCGACGCGAAAATTATAACACCATGACAATACGAGAGGCCGGATTTCTAAGCAAATTTTAGAACAACGCACTCTTAATGTGAGCAAAAAAGTCGGATCCAACTCGATAAAACGCTTCGAATTGAGTGTCGGATTATGGGGAAGGCAAACACGGCGCGTCCAAATTTCGGAACCTTGAAAAAAGCTGTAATATCACCAATCAGGGGCGGGAAACAGAAAGGTTGTGGAGGAGGGAATACTCGGCCTTCCCGGGACAGCCTCTAACGACCGCTCAGACAGAGAACCCCCTAGTGTAAAAGAGAGAAAATCTGGATACGCCTGTTGTCACAAAACATGATGGGCTGTTATGGTGAACGGCTATTTGAGAAGAATTTTGTATGTGGAGGGAATACGGAAGAAACCTCTTGCCGCACGCCCACCTCAAATGGTCATCAGGGCATGGTTTCGACGGCAAGTTAATAGACGGCTGTATCTGCAAATAGGTGTGTCTAATAAAGGGGGGAATTGTTACAGGCCCGACCGAAAGATTTAGGGCAGACTATGCCATCCGGGATCATGGTCATTTCGCAAAGTAGTTTGAAAAAGAAGCTGTTCTAACTTAGGGCAAAGGTTCAGGGTGGACGCTTCGTCGCTGTCTCTCCGAAAACATTGCCAGTTCGACTGTTAATTCACTATCCGAATCAAGGAAACCCAAACCGAGGAAATACTTTCTATACCAGTGTTGGGAAAAGCCCGCATGGAAGGTGTGTAAAGACCGGGCACTAAACTATTCTACAGGACAAACACCCCCCGCACTTTGGAACAACTTCCCAAACCAGGACCAATTGTTTTGTTGTGATAATGTTTTTAGTATGGGCCCGTTAAACCAATTTCCCAGGGTCACCTGACCTACGGGAGGTTAGCAGATAGTGTTAGGGTAGCCGGGTCGATGATTGCAACGCGATGCGGAGCTTGAAGCAGACGTGACCCCTGGGCAAAGGGGAAAAAAGAAACTCCGCATGCACTGAAAGCATACCTACCCGATAAGACCCACGTCAGAGAAGGAAGGGAATTAAATCCTCAAGGCATGTTATAGGTGTGACACACAGTGGAGGCCCCGCGACAACACACGACTCAAGTTAAGTACGTAAGGCGTCTTCCCAGCTTTTGGGGTGAAACGTTAGAGCCCTCTACGAACGACAAATAAAACAATCAAAGCTGAACACTGTGAGGCAAAACCGGTCAAAAGGCGACAAAGGTTTCGTAAATGAATCGAGGCCAAATCCAGCTACCTAAACTAAGGGGTTGAGTTTTAGAACAACTCTTGTTTCGCAAAGAAATCTCACCGGCTGCCCCAAAACTTCAACCGAATGCTCACCGTTTGGCTTCGGTTTATCTAAAGCGATCACGGAGAGGAGGCGTGTCTCTCCGGCGAGCAGATCGTGGGTGATGGTTACAGTCCCCCCTCACGATCTCAAGCCAACGGCGGATTTAGTGGGCTTTGGCAACTGTCATCTCCTCGTTTATAAAGAGTTGGATGTATCAACATTAAACGCACCTTGAAAAAACCCCCCAGGATTACTTTCCCATTCCGGGGGAAGAAAACCCCTCCGCTGCCCCTCGACTTCTAATCGGAAGCAAAACGATGTCAAGCGTTCGGAGGCCACCGTAAAAAGTCCAATGTGTCTTTGAGGGGAAATAGGCATCCAAGTTGCAAAAAAATGTAGCAGTGGGGGTCCTGGCCAGTCGAATTCGAGAGGGCGGGACCGGACAGTCAAAGAAAAAGCGGCGGGGGGCGGAGCGAAAAAAGATTGAAGAAGTGAGCACATTCGGCAGAACAGCGGCTTTCGGAAAACGCTTTCCAGAGGTTCCTCAGCCCAGAAACAAACAAAAAGGACGAGCTAAAATGTTGCTTAAAAATCAAAAGTCATCACTCTAAAAAAAAGTGCAACTCTGAGGGAGGGGCACGTATGGTTCAGACAACATCGTGCATCTGGCTCCCCTGCTGAGCCTCCCTGGAAAGAGGGTGGGGTCTAATCTCGTGAAGAAGGAGGCGAACAGAAGCTGCGCTCATACTCTATTAAGGGGGGTTATCTGAGAGTGAATACTGGGGAAAAAAGCGCATGGTTGGAGTAGTCATCCAGGCCTTTACGGGGTGGGTTCTCTGAAAAGACTAATAAGGAGACAGAGTCTGGGACATTCAGAAGGTGAAGATCTGCAAGGATTTTTCAAGGAAAGAAGCGAGGGTGCAAGCACAAGGAGAGGGCGGGAAAAAACACCAAATTACTCAAGGAGGGCCGATTTTAAAACGAAAAAAATGAACCTTCAATGAGATAGAAAGGACGTTACCCCGAAAAGAAATATGCGATCCGGAGGATGCTGAGCTTCGGACAAACAGTGAAATTGGAGCTTATGTGGGAAGGCGTTCCAGGCCACCCAAGTCTTGGGCGGAAGATTTTGTGAAGAAGAGTTGAAGGAGGGCCTTTCACTAAAAGGTGTGAATGGGAGGCGGGGAAACTAATGAATAATCCGAAGCCTTAAACCAGTGGGCATTGTGGGGGAGGGTTTCGCTGGGTCCATGGGATGACAAGGATCAATCTGGGTGGGGGAAAGGCAAGGAAGAGGGGAGTATAAAAACAGGAGGACCAGGTTATTCAGGGGATTAAAGGTGTCGGAAACTGGGTAAGTGGTAACAATTGCCGGAGTATAACATTGGGACCCAATTCATCAAGAGGGGAAAAATATAAACAAAAAAAGCGACTTCCCGAGGCAGTTCGTCTCTCTAATACTTGGATAGCCTGAAAGGGACAGCTGTAAAAAAGCAAGGAGGGGGGAAGGTAAAAAACAAGAATGGGGAGAAATCGGGGGAACAAATCTAATGCCGATTGGGACGAGGTAAACAAGCGTGAGGGGGTTTCGACGAAGTGAGTACTGACTCGGCTGGCAGAGAAAAACAGGCTGCAAAGAAAGGAAAGCGGGAACCGAGATCTATTTAGTGGCCCCATGTCATGGCGGATAGAAGGTTGGCATTGTCGACACTGGGTCGGTCTGAAAAGCGTTACAGATTCAACGGCATCAGGGGAAATTCTGGGCTAAATCCCGAAAAAGAGCTTTGTAAGAAGGGGGCCTATCTTTCTCTATGGTTGAAAGCCAGGAGGGAATTGCGGGGGGCGGCCTCTTCAGAAAATCGAAATTTAAATGGTTCGTAAGTTAGCGTAGATTCACTGTGAGTTATCATCTGGGATATTATGACCTAGTAAGAGAACAGAGGCGGATGTGATTGTCTGGGAAAGCAAATCAAATCATGGAGAGAGCGACCGCGTGGGAGGGGATATTCAGGAAATCGGGAAAAAGCAGTAATGGCGCTGCACATAAGACGTCCCAGGGACTTCTTTTGAACTGGAAAAAAGGTCAAAACCGTCTGAGCAAAAAACTTCATCATCGCCCCGGAAGTCAACAAGCAAAAACGCGATAACTGCGACGCGGGAAGGTTCTGGACACAAAACACAAAAAAAAAACAACCCCCACTCAGCGCATGTTAAGAGGGCGTGGAGGCCTTCTGGCAAAAAGGGACCTGGCTGGGGGGGTTGGTGCTCACACTAACTCATGCAAGTTGTAGGACGTGGGGAAAACTTAAACTGGAGCCGAGCGGGGAAGGCAGCGCCTTTCACACGTGACGTGGGGTCATCGGATCCTCTCGGGGAAGTAGAATCCTGAAGAACTTTTCGTCCAGAAAATGGATTGGTAAGTCTATGGTTTTTCTCATGGTTTGGGAGGGGTAAGTGCTAAGAGACAATTGTTGGTTTTTTCCATGGCCTTTGTGGGGAAGGAACCCGTAAATCGTTTGGGGAGTCCCAATCAAAATCCCAAATTAAAAAGGAGGAGGTTTACCAAAAGGGATAATAGGGGAAAATGACCGTCACTAGAACCCTCCAAAGGTTTCCTAATGGGAACTATCATCCTCAGTGTGCCGCCACGCGGCCTGGGGAAATTGTACGACATTTTCGGACCTTCCTCCTTTCAGTGGGACCCAAGAGGACGGTCTGTACTAGATAAAGCGGAGACCGCAGCGTTACGAAACCGGGTGCAATATCAAGCCCCAACACGGGACTGTGACTGAGTTGGGGGCCAGGCCGAAATGCAAATGAAAAAGGGTTGGGGGGGGGGGGAGGTTCCGCACGCACGAAGGGAGCGGATGAGCCGCAACCCAGACAAGAAAGAACTCAGAGGGCCATCGCAACGGGCGGGTGGGGCTGCTGTAGTGGACACACTGCTGTGAGATCGAAAAACGGGAGAACGAAGCGCCGAGAAGATACAATTCACCACGGGGCCGGGGGGTACGGGAAATGATGGGAAAAATCAGAGGGCTATAACTCTACTTGGTGGGGGTGGTCTCGATGGTGTGGAGGAGGTCGGCGCTTGAACGATTTACCGGTAGAGCACCGAGTTTTTTTCATCAAGATGTCACGTGGGGGGCCCATCGCCTTTAGATATTTGGGGGGGGGTTGGGCCCTATGAGGCTTTAGCCCAACACAATGTCGTCTGTAAAGCCCCAGAGTCGGGAAGGGTACTAGGAATGACTCAGTCAGGACTCATAGGCCCTTGGGGGATTTGGAGCCATCTGGGGGGGGGTAGGGGCCCATCCCATCTGCTGGTAATAGGAAGAAGAAGCAATCATCGATGGAAAATTTCGTTTGAAGAGTGCTAGAAACGCAGGAGCATAATCACTTTAGACAGAGTCTTAGAAGGGATAGTCCAAAGTAGAACTCAGGGCGAAGAACCTTCAAAAGAGCGCCTTAATTACTATGAACGTGGACGTGTAATAAAAAGACGAAATCCTCTCGGGGGAGAGCATAGTTCCGAACGTCGATGAGCGTGGGGAAAGGCGAAGATGGCAAAACCGTGGCGCGGAGAAATTCATTACTAAACCACACATTAATTGAAGCAGCTGCAATTGGAATCTGGTACAACATGAAAAGACAAAAACCAAAGGAAGAGAGCAACCTCGGTCGAGAAAAACAGACAATCGGACCGTAGCCGAGAGAAAACGCTCAAACATCAATTGGAAGAAAAAATTGAAAAAATTCGGCAGGCGTCGAGATGAACCATAAAGCAAGATCGTATAGGAAAAAAGGGTAGCAATAAAAGGGGCTTGTCCAGCTTGTGGTAGGAGAAAATCTGTGGCGCGTATGGTGTAGTGAGGAAGAACAAAACCCACCCCGGCCCGTCCTTTCAACGCCGGGCAGCAGGGGACGTCCATCTTCGGGGAAGAACTCTCTCCACAGAACGACCCGTGGGGCTCACAGGTCAACCCGACCAGGGGCTCTTTTTCAAATCCTTCTCGTGAGAGACAAAAACCGAACGCGGAAACCCCGCCGTAGGGCTGGGCGACCGTATAAAGAAGCTAGAAGCCTCGTCCGGCACGCTCACTCTATCTTGGGGGCCTTGCTTCCTCAAGAGGGAAACAGAAATAAAGCGCACAAGGATAAAACGGTCCGCGTGACTGGGGTTTCCCAAGGTGAGGATTCCGGTGCTATACCCAGTTTCCGGGGTCCATGGCCCCTTCGTTCCGACTTTCCTCCCAAGCCAAACCTGACGACAAGAGACAATCCCCCTCTGCCTCAGTTCCGTGTCGCAATCAAACGAGGTGAACGGTGAAAAGCTAGTGTAAAGATCAACAACGTTGGGGGTATACTCTGGCGTCAGCCCTGCGCTTCAGAGAAGGGGAGCCGCACAGGGTGATTTGTCTCTGTTAAAGGTCGTGAGCCTTAGTGCAAGATACTTACCGGGACGGGGGCTATCACTGGCCTGTAGTCATAAAAAGGCGGAGCGGGGGTAGAAGGATGACCTTCTGAACTTCGCGAAGGGAAGATCCTTAAACTGAGTGGGACGGAGAGGGCGTTAATAAAAAAATGTGTGGTGAGGCACGACAGAGGATGCAACCGCTTTCTGGCACATAGATGGCTCGTCTCTGAAGAAATATCAGCTGCACAGAACCGGGCAAGTCCCCAAGTTTGGTGGCAAAGCTCATCCGAACAAAACAACGGGTCCGGGATTAGAAGCAAAATCTAGCTTCCTCCCCAAAGAAGGGGATTTCAGTCAAACTACTTGGTGATTGGAGAAGGTTCTGAGTCAATGGGGCTCGGAATGCGTGCGGACAATCACAAGGTATACTTTTGCCGAGACTATGTTCAGTTGAGACATGGAGTCTGGTCGGAGATGGGGTCGTGGACGGTGTCCGTTAGAATGCGTGGGCGAAGACTAAAGAGTGAATCGCTAGACCCAGTCGGCGGCGCGTAGGAAAGAAAGTGATCGGGCGGGCTGGCGCTGAGACTCCGGGTAGCACTAGTGGCATGTTGGACGGAAGGTGTCATTAAGGATTGAGACTCATGGTGCATTTCGCACGGAAGCTGCTAATAGTGGGCGTGGCACGAGTACTGGTTGGTGGTGGATTACTAGGTACCGAGGGGTGCAGAAAAGACTCTTTGGGATCCCGGGGGTCGGTACGAAAGAGCGAGCGCGGTAAAGCACAAGAACGACAGCGTGCAGTCGGGGGGAGGGAGGAACAGAGTGGAGAGGGAGTACATGGCCGTGATTTTTCGTCCGGGGAAGTATGATTAGGTCCGGGGATTGGGGCTCGGGGAGTATGTGTTTTAGAAATTGGGGTTACAGGGATACTGGAGTAAGTTTGTTTTGTACCTACACAAGGTGGTAGATTGGGAGCGATGGGGCAGAGAGGGGAGGGGGCATGGAGGAGTGTCAGCCTGCAACTGTCCAAGAGACGTAAAAATGGCAGTGAAAAAAAGGTGCGCAGAAGCGAAGAAGAAAATAAGAGACCGGGCGGAGGAAGGTAGTGGGCACCATGATCAGGGGGGGGGAGAAGAAGGAAAGGAGGGGGGGAAGGGAGAGCGAAAATGAGGCGGTAAGAAAGGAGGAATGGGGGAATTAAAAGTAAGGGAGAGAAGGAGGAGGAGGTGGGGTTTAGCTGGAAGGCGCAAACGAGATTGAGGTAAGTGTAAGGGAGCGCGTGTGGAGTAGACCAATAGTAGGGCAGTGGTAGGGTATGTTCTGGTAAGGGACCGCGACTAAAGGGGAGACAAGGAAAGTGAGCAAGAGTGAAGATGAGGAGGGGGTAGGTTCAAAGTATTGATCTACAAAGGGGGTGGAGCAGGAGAAGCCTGTCACGAATGGTGTCCGCATTCTCTTCCTTAGACAAAAAGCCCTTACGCGTATGCACTGTCAGGGGCGGAAACAGTGCATCCGCCTTCTATCTGCTACGTGGAGTCTCTGAATTAATGGAAAGAACCTGTCCTTTTTGTAAGGTCGTACATGCACCTCCTTCTTTGGAAAAAGAGCTGAGCGCGGGTGCAGTGAAGGGAGGGGGGCCGGCGCGCGCTCTGGAGGCTGCAGGAGAGTCTGCGGGGTCACAGAGGGAATGTCCCTTTCGATTCAAGTCTGAAGGACGATCTATTGAAAGAACTGTCTTGTTGTTCCTGACTCCTCTCAAAAAGAAAGGGTTACTGAGAAGAAATCTCTCGTGGGGTGCTTCTGACGCTCAGAGAGGGAAGGTCTGTGCTGTCTTTGACTTGTGACCCTTGTGGAGGGGGAATCGCTATCTGGAAGGGGAGACTGCTTTAGAAGGTGTGGCCGGTAGATGTAAATCATGAAATGTCGTAGCGACGAAGGGAAAAAAAAAAAGGGCAGGCTGTGGCCGTTCACTCCGGAATGATAGACGGTAAAGAGAAGAGGCACTCCCACGAGCCGATCATTTTGGGCTGGAGAAAGGTTTCTTGAGGAAGGACGGTCTTGAGTGGTTGTGTGGGGGGGGGGGGGGGGGGGGGGGGGGGGGGTGGGGGGGGGGAGGGGGGGGGGGTGTGGGGGGTTGGGTCGCGCCGGAAGAATCTTGGGGAGACAGGGTCCCAGAATCTGCCTGGTTCGGACTGGAAAAAAGGGTATGGGTGATCTTTCTATACTATCGAAAGCAGACGACTATAAAGGCTTTCCTGCTAGAAAGGGGATTGTTTCTCCAGGAGAACGAATTGCGCATTTGACTTAGTTGAGAGTAGGGGGGAAACCAGGTCGAGTAAGTTCAAATTTCTCAATGAAAGGAAAAAACCCACATCTGAATAAAAGATCGAGACTGAGGGACAACATGAACGCGGGCATGGAAAGCCTTCCTTGGCCTTCCAGAATGCGCCTTCGAGGACCACTGCTCCTTATGGGGAAAAAAGTCCAGCAAAGCAAAGAGTGGGAAAAAACGGAAGATATGCGGAAGGGAGTATGGGTGTCGGATCATACCTGTTGTCCAGAGGGAAGAAAACCTCACAACAAATCGAACGGGGGAACGAATGTTCTCCGCTTAGTTTGAAAAGGGATATTCGGTGGAAAAAGAGAGAGCGTTACGGAGCAATAAAAATCGCTCCTCAGGGGTGGTTTCGCTTGAGCTTATGGATCCTGCAAAACATCTTTAAAAGGGGCTTGCTGAGTCTTCCCATGGTCATCACGCAAGATTGAATCGCATGGTAGTAATTCAAGGGGTGATGACGTAAGGGGAGAAAAAGGGAAAGAAGCGTTCTCCCTGACTCAAGGGGGGGACGCCCAGGTTCTCATGAGATGTTCCGACTGAAAGGTTCCGAATTCTGAAAGCTGCAGGTTCGAGCGGTGGTAATTGGAGGTAGGGAAGGTCTGGAAAGGACTCTTACTTTCGAAAATGCGAATACACAAGCCCGGGAGAAAAGATAAAGAGCACGCGGGATCCACTATACTAGAGATTGATCTCGCAAAGGGGGGGACCACTTCAACAACAGTGGTTCTTTGCATGGTAGGAGGAAGGGGAACCACGAGTAACAGTACGAACCACAGGCGGCACGGCTGATTCGGCTCTGCATTGGGGGGGGGAAAAATGAATTAGTCGTTGCAGAAAAAGGAAGAAACACATGACGATGACCCTTTCTCTGCGAAGGGTTTCTGGATCAGAACTATAGGAGAGGGCCGTCTTGCAAAGGTCACCGCGGCGAAGAACAGCGAGGGAAGGGGAAAATCAGCCGTTATCAACGGCGTTCTCTTCTCGGGGGGGGGGGGGGGGGGGGGGGGACGCAGCGTTTGAAGGTTGGGGGTTGGGGGGGGGGGGGGGGGGGGGTGGGGGGGTGTGGTGGGTGCAGCGTCGAGGGTGGGAAGTGATGCTCAGCCGGTCGAGTCATCCGGTAAAGGGCTCGAATGGAACAAAGGCAGGGATCGGGGGTGGGGGGGGGTGCGGGGTCTCCGCGAAGAGGCCCAAAAGGATTGTCGAAAGGGAGACAGAGCCACGGCCCAAGGGCAGGAAAAAAAGATCGCCTTTGCAAGAGTGGAGCGACGGAAATGACGCCTGCTGTCCGAGGAAGTTCCAGACAAACGGGGCATAGAAATCGAGAATCGGCGGAGAAGCTCTGATCACGACCAATTGAGGTGTTGCCCCCGGTCATACTTAAGGGGAAGAAAGACAACTCAAAAGGGACCTGTTAAGCTGGAATCTCTCCTGGAAAAGATAGTGTTTATTGATGCGCACGATAATCAGAATGGAATCAAGGGGGGAGAGGAAGGCTTGCCGATAAGCAACAGGGACGTTTTGACAACGAATAGTAAGTGCTCAACCAAAAAATTGGAAAAAAAGGGGAACTTGAGCTGCTTTATGGCCTGCAATCTAGGTGACAGATCCCGGATGCGATCGACAGCGGCCGAAATCGCGGACGGTCATAAGGAAGCAAAGAACAGCTGCCTCACTTACTTCAAAAAGCGTCACTGAACGTGTGGAACGGAAAAGCGTAGACCGATGCCCCTAGAGGAAGGAAGGGGCAATTCTTAGCCCATCAAGGAGAGAGAAGAATCTACGGAGGGAGGCTGCGCAGTGTGCGGGTTAAGATTGGGAAGGAGCGAGTGAATTGGAACCACTACTAGATAGAGGGACGAGAAAAATTTTCGCCGCAATGTGGTCTGAAGTCTGGGGGGGGGGGGGGGGGGGGATAGGTGCCAAAAAAAACTCAGGGACCCAGAAAGCAATAACTTGCTAAAGCACCCGATCTCACAAAGAAGGGCCGGATTAACAAGCTACTGCATGCATTGGTGTCCGAAGAGGAGATGGGAAAGACTGACTCAATAATGATACCCGGGGCCGTTGGAGCGCCGCATACATAATGTAAAAGCGTCCACCAAGAAAACTTCAACTTTTCTTGCACGGTCAAGAACGACAACTCAGCAAAAGAAACTCCAATATCCCGGTCCTCCGCAGGGAAAAAAGGAGTGGGGGGAAACAATGGAAGACAATTCTAAACATATTTAGAACGGGATCGAGCACGTAAAATTCCAATGTTCGGGGAAAGTGCGGTGCCGGTGTCCGAAAAGAGAAAACGCTCGCATCATCCCGAAGAATAAAGTTCGTTGGGAAAGTCCCCTCACGGGAGGTAAGAGGGAAAGAGAAATTGCACGCGACTCAGGGTCCTGTCAAACGCGTCTCATGTTAGGTCTCCATTTCAAATGAATCGGCGAGCAACTTCTTGCAAGAAAATACGATGTAGGGGAGGGGGGGATTGTATCAACAAGGGATGGCGATCTCTTCATTTGAGAAAAGGTCGCAACACAATTAGAGGAAAGTCTAGGAGGAGGGGGCTTCCAAAAAGCAAAGAATCTGGAGCGGAGGGCGACAAACTTGGACTGGAGAGGGAGCCGACAGAGCTTTCAAAAAGAGGAAGAGGGGCGATCGGGATCCAGCGAAAAGCGGCGAACTCCGTAAAAGAGGTGGTGAAGCACACCAATTCATCTCTCGAAAAAAAAAGAGGGAAATGAGATGGGAAGAGGGTGCTTAATCTGAAAAAGGAGCTTCGCCACAATGGGCGTTGATTCGTTATAAAAGAGGGGGGGGGGAAGGAGGTGTCACGGGAGAAGAAGCTTATTCGATCTCCGCAGGGCTTGCGGTCTCCGCCTATTTGAGGGGTATCGGAATCTGGGGAGAAAAGAGGAATCTTAAACATTGAAGGGAAAGGAAATTATGTACAGAAAAATGAAGGAGGTCGTCGGAAGATCCTGGAACAGGTGTGGTGATTCAATAATATGTAATCACTTAATCTGCGCGTAATTTTGGACGACACTGCAAACTAATCCTCTCAAACTTGGGGTCTTCCCTGCCCGTGTCTTCGGTCAGGGGATTCTCCAGAAAGAGGGCCAAACCATTTTGATCTTTCATAATGGGGGGGTCATCACTAAAGAGGAACCGGTCTCTACGATGCTAGATAAGTGGACAGTGCTTGCGGTGCGCACCAGGACATATGCCCTGAGCGGAAGAACACTCGCATATGCGGGGGTCACGGCTTCAGGATAGAGGTCTCGCTGTATGCTACCCCAAACTCCCCCTTGGATTCCGAATGGTCCAAGGTTGGGGGAATATCAACTGAACAGAAGTATTGGGTTGCAACCTTGCTTCATGTGGCAAATTCATCACTGTGTCCACTATCCTAGACTGAAGGAGGGTGGAGCGAGTTTTGTGAGAAAGCACGGGGTACCTTTGAAAGGGCAAAGTAAAGATGGGATACTGGGGGGTGGGAAAGAGTATGGGGGGGAGCGCGCAGTAAACAGTGGGATCAGGTTTGATTGGGGGGCCGGTGCGGGGGGGGGGGGAAACAAAATGGACGGCGCAGAGGGAGGCTTGGTGTTAATTAGCCATCTGAGAGGGTGATGATCCTGGTTTTAGGCCAAGTATCTTATTGGAGGGGGGAAATCCCACCCGAGGGAAAAGGGGACGGGGGAGGGCTTTCCAGGGAAGTCGTGGCAGAAGCTTGTGGCCAATGAAAGCGAAGAGGCAAAAAACACTCGCAGGAGAAAAGGATCATGAAAGCGCTTTCGGGATCGACTTAAACGGTAGCTCAGCTCATTTGAATCTGGGACTTCTAGTTTATCTGCCCGACGTCTACTGACGTTCCCAAATTCGTCCCTATGGTGAAGGGTAAAATGTTAGAAAACCTCATGAGAAGGTAGAGAAAAAGTCTAGGAATCCGCGGCTGGAACGAGAACAAGGGGGCGGAAAAAAAGATCCCGTTCAGGGGGAAATGGGGGGGGGACGGGACAGCCGTTAGGGTCGGCCCAGAAGGGTTTGAAAGTCGGCGGTGAACCGGTTCAGGGGAGGAAAGCTAGAGGGCTCCTAAAGGAAGAAGACTTTTGGATCGAGTCTCGTGGGGAAAAAGAAAGGAGGAATTTAGGGCGGGCGGCGAAGACGGGCTGAATGGAACAGAAAAGTTGAGGCTTCCGGAAGTGGGCAAAAAAGCGAGTAGAGGAGCTGTTTGTTTTCGGATGAAGAGCCAGTCAGGACGGGGGATTTTCTCGCGACTGCTTTAAAGAGGGGAGGAACGGCGCAACGCTGGGAAGGGGGCATAAAAAAAAAGGGTCGCCAAGGACAGGGGGTCTAAATCCTCGAAAGGAAAGCGGAAAGGCTTACCCGCAAAGAGAAAAGAGTAAATCGACATGTCGAGAAAGGAAGTCCCTAGCCTGCAAAAAAAAAATCTAACGCTGCGAAGAAAAAAAAACTTTCTACGAAGGTTTAAAGTGGGGGGGTCATAACTCAAGTGCTCGCATTAAGGCTGGAAGGCTTCTCTGGATAGGGCAAAAAAGTGGGGTCTCCGGAAGGACTCCACTTCTTCAGTGAATTCCGTGGTTCTCTTAATGGCCATCTTAAGCGTTAGAAAATTAAGGAAAAAATCCGAAGAGAAGTGCTTCTGTTTTGATGCCATGGAGACTCTTGGGGTAATTTCTGTAAACACTCAAAAAGGGTTTGACTTTGTTTTTTGTTGAGTGTTTTATTATTTGTTTGTTATTTGGTGTTGGGAGATTTTTTGTTTTGGGTGTTTTTATTGTTTTTGTGTAAGGGTTTTTTGTTTGGGTTTTTGTGTTTTATTCGGGTTGTTATTTGGGTTGTGTGGGGGTGGCGTATAGTCTTTTGGGGAGTGGGCTGGCTTAGGTTGTGTTGTTTTGTGTGTTGGGGGTTGGGTTTTTGTTATTTTTTTTGTTTTTGTTATTGGGTTGGGTAGAAGTTGTAGGTTTGTTGTATTTTTAGTTGAGGTTTGTGTTATATTGGGGGGGGTGATGGCTGGGGTTTGGGTGGTTTTGTATTATTTATGGGTGTAGTGTGGGGGGATTGTTAGTAATGGTTGGTTTGGTTGGTTTTTGTGGGTTTTTTGTTGGGTAGAAAGAGTGTTTTTAGGTGAGGGTTGGTGATGGTTTTGAGTGGGTTTTTGTGATGTGGGGATTGTTGTAATTGGTTGTATAGAAAATCTTGTGTGTTTAGTGTTGAGTTTTTTGGTGAGTGGTGGATGTTTGTGGTGTGTTTTTTGGTAGTAGTTTAATTTTGGTGGTGGTAGTTGGATTAAAGTGAATTTGTGTTATTTGAGTGTGATGGGGGGGTATATTGTTGTAATGTTTTTGTTTGGTGTTGGAGGGTGTTGTTAATAAGATGAGTGTTATAAGGTATTGTTGTTGGCTTTTTGGGGTTATGGGTTATTGAGAATTTTTTTAGATTGTTGTTAGATAGTTGTGTGTTGGGAAGTTTGTGATTATGTTGGGTGGTATTTATGGGTTGTAGCTAATTGGTGTGTAGGTGTATGTATGGTTTTTAGGTTTTTGAATTTTTGCTTGTGTGTAATGTTTTGGTTTGTTTGTGTTGGTGTATATTAGCTTGGTTGTTTGTTGGTAGATTTTGCGGTTTTTTTAGTGGGATGATTTATAGTGATATGGGGTTGTTTTGTTTTTGGTTTTTTTTGAGGGCAGAGATGTGGTATGTTTATTTGTGTGTTTGGGATTTGTGTTTATGTTGAGTTGAGAGAGTTTGTGTTGTGTCTGAGGTTTGTATTGTGAGTGAGTTTGGGTTTGCGTGTTGTATGTGAAAGAAGTAAGGATAGCTGTGTTAGTTTGGTTGGGTATTGATCGGGGGTGTTGTAGTTGTTTTTCCCTCCCCCCGCTACGCCACTCCCCCGCCCCGCAGCCCCCCAGCCACCCCCGCCACAGCCCCCCCAACACGGTCCTCCCCGCCCACGCACCAACCCCCCCCGCAGCCACCCACCCCCCCGTCCTGCACAGCACCCGCCTCAGCCACCCCCCCCCCCTCCCCCGCCCCACCCTCCCCCCCACCCCTCCCACCAAACCGCCGGACCCCCCCGCTCCACGCCGCTCCCCCCCCCACCCTACACCCGTCGCCCCACGTCCCCCCCCCCGCCACAAGCCCCACCCCCAACCCCCCACTCGTTGCACACCCCCAACCCCAGCCCAGCACACCCCCGCCGACCGCACCGCCCCGGCAGCCCACCACACCCCCCCCCCCAGAGACCAGGCCCCAACCGCACCGCCGAAACAACAACACACGCCACCGCCCCCCCCCAGCGATCACCCGCCCCACCCCCGGCCCCCCACCCCCAGACCGCACCCCCAGACAAACCCCCCCAAACGGCCTCCCAACACCCCGGCCCCAACCCCGCAGTCTACCCCACCCCCCCCCCATCCCCCAAAAAAAACCACACACAACGCCCCCGGCCACCCACAAAAACAAATAAACAGACAAAAAAAACGACCTTTTTTTTTTTTTTTTTTTTTGTTTGAGTTTATACGCTGACCGATCCCCCCCCCCCCCCCAAGACCTTGGTGGTTGTGTTTTTTTTGTTTATTGTTTTTTTGGTGGTGGGAATTGTTTTATGGATTTTTTTAAATATGTGGTACGATTTGTGTATTGTAATCTTTTTTTTTGGTTATTGTGGTGGATGGGGTAGTGTGGTTGTGTTTTGGTTTTTTTGTTTTGGTGGGGGTGGTTTTTTGGTTTTTTTTTGGGTTTGTTTGTTTTGGTTTGTTGGGGCGGATGTTTTGTTGAATGTTTTATGTTGTGTAGTTTTTGTCCCGAAACAGCACAACGCACTGAGGAACCAATCAACGCCCGCACAAAAAAGAACACTTTTTTTCGTTTGTTATTATTGAGGTTGTTGTTATTTGGGTTTTATTTTTATTATTTTTCGTAACATTTGTGGTGTGGAAGAAGTGGGTGGTGGTGGGGTTTGTGTAGTTTTTGAGGCGTTCAAAAGATGTTCGGCGAAAAAAGGGAACTCTGTAAGGACGGAGGAGGGGGGGGTTGGGCCAATGAGAAGGAAGCCAATTCCGCTGGTTTCAAAAAGAAGGGGATATCAAATAGGTGGGGAAACCGGGAAAACTGCAGGCGTGGACGAAAGACGGACCGAGAAAAAAACGGACAGGACCATTTAACCTTTCCGCACATGAGTCTGGACTAAAAGGTGTGGAAATGGTCCCCGAGGATTGCCGGAAACAATTCGAAGACACGAAAAGGTTATCAAGGAGGGATCAATACCTAGTGATGAAAAGCAGGTTCATATAACAAAAAAAGGCACAAAAGGGAGGGACATGGCGGAGCGAGAAAAATAAAAACTAATTAAGCGATGGGAGTCTCTGCGATGATTACCCCGATGAGAGCCCCGATAGAAAAGAAGGTCTTGCATCAGAATCAAGGCTCAGTTGGTGGGTTTTGCGCTTGGGGGTAAGCACGAAGGAGATGTATCTACAACCTGTCTGGATAGAGAGAACGATCATTGTGCGAGCAAACACTGGCACTTGTGTAATGAAATGCTGAAAAATTTCCAGGCTATACTCTACAAAACTGGTGTTGGAAAAGATAAAATCGCGCGGAAAGATTGACCTTCCACCATGATTGTGTTCTTCATTATTTAATGTCGTCCGCGGATCCAAGGTGTGGGTTCCATGAGATCCCGAAAAATGATCTGGAAACTATAATTGGGAAGGGGCAACTGATGAGGAAAGAAGATTAAATTTGATGGAAACATTAAAATAATCAGAGAAGCCACTGTCCAAGGAAAGAATCCCAGAGAGAAGGGCTACCTTCGAGGGCAAGGAAAGAATTCACCAAAACGAAGCGAGGGCGGTTAGGCGATGCACAGGTCAGGGAAACAGGAAGTCCAGGGCGAATGAGCCAGAAAGGGGATTTTCCTGCTTATCAATGACAGAATTATAGCATATAGAACAGGGGGGCAAAGGTCTTATCTGAAAGGATGAACCCACGCAGGGGAAGTACTGGAAAGCTTCTTCACGCGACAAGACAGTCTTTGTACCTGAAAAAAATCGGGAAAAGCAGTCTGGCAAGGAGTAACACAAAAGGGGAAGAAAAAAGCCCAAATGCATCTGTCAAAACCGAAACCCTATCTGGGAGGAAAGAAAATAGCCTTCTCAATATGAAGATCTAAGGGTAATCAGAACGAAAATGGGGGGAGGCAGTCTCAAAAAATGGGGTAAAAAAACAGAAGCAGATCGTCTTCAAATCCAAGGACGCAAATCAGGTGGAACCGTAAGAGATAAGTGAAAGGCGAAGAAAACTCTTCACTTCTCTGCAGCGCGACCGCAGAAAACGTGGATAAGTCCCCTCCATTGCAGCTGGTACCGGGGATTTCGATAAAGAAGCGAATCAACCAAAAAGAACGATGGATAAGAAGGAAAAATCTCGTATGGGGCCATAAGCCATGGGGGAATAGGCTCTTGGAAAGGGGAAGAAAATCCAAAAGAGGCGAGCGACAACAGTATACTTACAGAAAACAGTATTTGGGGAATTCTTTTCGGGAAAGTGGAAGCCTTTTCCGGGAACAGGCATGTCCAAAAAGGCTCGAACAACACCGAATGCAAACATCATGCCGTCCAAAAAGGCATTGAGAGCGACGGTCGGCGGGAAAGCGGTTCGAACACCGCGGGGAGGGGGTCTTTATGCCGGTTAAAGGGGCAGGGTCAAAGGACCGTAAAACGAACATATCGCAGGAGGAATGCGAAACAACATTCCGGGGAGTCCATATCGAAAGACAGAGACGAAAGTTCCAATGAGGAGAGGGAGGAGAGCGAACGGAAATACGGCGTTCAAAACCATATGCCGAGAAGATGGGGTAT
>Ga0179593_1405220_pt1 | contig 22131 bp, 24 predicted proteins | sample CZODoug2_1_08_16_FD_185931 | JGI IMG/M metagenome (GOLD analysis project Ga0179593, IMG submission 185931) | Vadose zone soil fungal communities from Angelo Coast Range Reserve, California, USA - CZODoug2_1_08_16fungal (PacBio error correction) | ecosystem: Environmental > Terrestrial > Soil >...
CTAAAGGAAAAAGCCGGTCTGCCGCGTCTTCCGGCAAAAAACTACCTATCGCAGCTGTCACCGGGCCTTCCAGACGGAAGTTTGTGAAGAAGAGGAGGACTGGGAAACTACTAGCGTTGGGGGTCAAAAAGAACACGGGCGAAACGGGCTACTTCTTCTACAGTTCATCCCAACGACCGGCTCCATCGAAGGTGGGATCTGAAAAGCGCTTGTGACGCCATAAGGAGAGAAAGACCCCCGATGAAAGAAAGGGAGATGAGGGGAAAAGGGAAGAAAAAATCTGTGAGGAAGAGAGTGCCTAAGTTTTCTTACCCAGCCTTCCGCCGAGGAAGAAAACGCAGGGGAACGTGTAGAAAAGGCAATAGGGAGGAAAGGGAAGGTGGGGTAGGGGGGGGGAAGAGAGAAAGAAGAAAACAAAGGGAAGGGGGAAGGAGGACGGAAAAAAAGAGGGGGGAACACCCATTTACATTTTTAATCCCAAAAAAAGGGGGGAAAGAGAAGAGAAAAATCGAGACCATAAAAGAATCCAGGTTCTGAGTCAAAAGGGGGATAAGAAGAAAAATTCGCTCCTATGAATGAAGGAAACTTTTTTTGACTTACGTCCTAAATGGCCCAAGGGGGGGGGGGGGGGACGACTTAAGAACCGTGCACATCATTGCAGATGGAAAAAAAAACGGAGGCTAAAAAGGGGGAAGGTCAATCAACCAAGGGGCGGCTGGAACTGGATTGGGAATGATTTACTCAAAAGGTCCTTTTTGCAAAGAGGGGGAATCAAAAGGGTTCAAAAGAAAAAAAAAAAGATGGCAGGCAAACGCAGCCACGAAACAGCGAGACCCGCCGAAGAGAAAAGGGGACGAAGAGACACAGAGGAGGGTTTCGTCACGCTAGCCTCTTCTTTATACGCTTTATGAAACACAACTGGTGAGGGTATGAGAAGAGGGAAGCGGGGAAGGGGGACTGGGGGATGGATCGAATGCATGTCAGGCACAACATCGGTTACTTCTGTTAAGGGGGAAGTTGGAAAAAGCTCATCTCCTATTTGGGGGGGAAGGGGCAAGGAAAGGGGTTTCAACGTATGGGAACGAACGGATTCTGAGTCTCCAATCCGTTGTGCAGAACCGAAATCGGATGTCCGACGGGGGAAGACACCAATTCATTAGAGCTCAAATTCAAAACTTTGAACCACGAAGGGAATCTGCACATAAAAAAAAAAAAAAAAAAATTACCAAAAGGTAGGAGACAACCGGGGAACCGCATGTAGTTCAAAAAAGAGCAACGGGGGGAATGGGGACAGACCAACAAAAGAAGGTGTGAGACGTCCTTCAGGGTTATGGTAGGCGAGTAGGTGCGGGAATGATTCTAGGGGCGAATTCAAAGGGAGTGGAAATTGAAAAACAGTGTCAAAGGTGAGGGGGGCAAAGGGCGAACCATGTCAATAATCTTGGGGGAGGGTGGATTGAGGACCCCACTAACACCGGAGATGTGGTTCGAAAGACGTAAGGCGTGATGGCGGCACCAGGACGGGCACCCAAAGATCAGGCCTTGTCCTCCAGTTCAGAAAAGGGGCTGAGTTCCTGGCAAACAATAGAGGGATTGGGCCTCAAAACAAGAAATGGAAGTCGGGTTGGGTAATCTGAAGTTTTGGCGGACCACGAGAAACGAACGAAAACAGAGAGGAGTTGGGATTCATCGAAAGCGCGTTGAAATCTTAAGATCAAGGGTACCGGGAAAGCTGGGGAACCACACAAAGCGAGGGGAGGTTGCAACGCAGAAGAGAGAAACCAAGGACCCCAGAGGGGGTCGATAGACAGAGAGGGGGGGTCAGGCAAGTCGGACGAGCCGTTGAGAAAGGGTATACGTGGGAGAGGGGGTTGTAAAGCGGGGTCCTGGGGGGGGAAAAACTTAAAGGAGAACGGGATGGCTACATTCGGATACTCAATAAAAAGGGGTTGGAATGTAGTCAAAATGAAAAAATCACAGGGCTGGGGGGGGAGTGCCAAAGGGGAAGGAATGGGGCAGCACAGGAGGGTGGGCGTTGGAAAAAAAATACGGAAAATGGACCGATGAAAGGATAGAAGAGAGGGTAGGGCACAAAGGGAGGAAAAATGAGGGACAAAAAGTTACTTACTTTGCGAGGTGGGTAGTAGAATGAGGAAAATACTAGGAGATCGTTCGGGGCACAGTGGGTCAAACTGCGTGCTGGGCTCCGGCTATGAACTAGAAGAGGAGTTGGAGAGGACTGTTGCACGCCTATGGGGTCTCGATCACACAGGGCTCGTACTAGAGACTGCGCTACGTCTTGCATCTTTTGCTCGCCAGATGTGAATACATAAAGAGAGGCAGAAGAAGTACAACTAGAGAATCGATTGCCGGACCATGTAAGAGCTTACTCGTAAAATACGAAGGAAGAGAAATGGAAAAAAACATCCAAACTTGCTGTCAACGGAAAATTTCTAAAAAAAAGGGGCGAAAAAAAAAGGGTGATTGGAGAAATTTGGACTAGGGGTCAGGGACTGTATTATCGGCAAGCAGGAAAAGAGGATACCGAAGCCACGGCATGGGGGGGTGTGGGACAGGGGAGCTCCCGTACGAGAGCGCTCCTAGTCGTGAAAAGGCGACTAAAAAAGAAGTATACATGCAATCTCATGATTAAAATGCATCCTAGTGGGGTGCCTCAACGGCGCTCAACAAAAATAGAAGGGGGGGGGGCTTTGGACGCTAGCGGGCTGGTGAGAGGGAGAGCATCGACGTGGAGGTTTCTTAAAAAGGGCATTAAAAATTTCAAAAGGAGAAGGGGGGGGAACACGGGCAAACTCGAAAGGACATAGGAATATCCGAGTGGTAATTGGTTAGATGGGGCGCGGGCGGTGTTCTAGAGGGAGGGCGTATCATCAGTCGGGTCAACTAACCATCTCCCTCGTCAAAAATCCTCTGAAGAAAAACTCAGCAAAGGGTCTAGGGAAAAGGGTCGTTAGAACCGTAGTTCAGTTTGAATCTTGGAGGTCAAGCCGGCTCCAAAAAGGACTGGGTTATACCGTGTTAAGGGGTGACAACAAAAAAGAAGCTTGGTTCCCCAATGATCCCTTGCCTTGAAAATGGACGAAAAAACATGTTAAAAAAAAAAAGGCACAACAAAAAAGCACGGGGGGGCTGTCCGGTGAGTCGAGATAACAGTCAAATGGACGTCAGGGGAAAACGCTGACAAGAAGACGCAGGCTTGGGAATGACAGCAAAAAACGCAGCCAGGAAGTGAGAAAGGTGAGCAATGGGGGTGAAAACCGCGCCACAAAGGGGGTTACGGTCGTGTGGGGGGGGGGGGGGGGTGTTCGTCAAGAAAGGTGAAACAAAAGGGGGTTAAAAAAACACTAAGGGGGAAGGGAGGAACTAGTCTTGTGCGACTTACAGCGCATTCAAAAGAACGTACGGTAAAAAAAGGGCAAAAATATTAAAAAAAAGGCAGGTCAAAGGATGTTTAGGGCATATCGAAAACATGGACTGCGCCAATGTAAAAGGAAAAGGGGCGAAGAGGCTGAAAAAAAACAAAAATGCACAGGAGTGTTAAAAAACCATGTTGAGAAAGCTCTCCAAAAGGTGAAGGGAGGTGTGGCCAAGGACGACGATCAAGATTCGAGTGGCTGAGGGAAGGATGAAAAACACAATGGGCTGCGAGAGCTAGGAGCGACAGCACAATTAACCGCTCAAACTGGTGAAGAAGGGACAGTTCTGAAAAACAGAGCTTGGGGGGGAAGAAAGCAGGTGTAAAAAAGGAAAGAAGCGCTGAATTTGTTAGGGGGGAAGAGAGAGGGGGGGGGTTCGCATAACTCGCTGCATCATGCTATGAAAGACAACCAAAAACGGTAAAAGAAAAATGACCGAGAGACCGGAGAAAGGTTATCGAGCTTTTAAGTTAATTAAAACAGAAACACCCTGATTAAATTCACAACATGAAAGTTACGGGTTTCTTGGCAAAGAAGCTGGGAGGGGGGAAAAAGGTGGCGAAGGAAAAGCGCCCGCACAGACCAGTTAAGTACGAAGAAAATTGGAACAGGGGGAGGAGGGACTGGGGGGCGTGGTAAGACACCTCGTCAGTAGTTTTGGGTCTTCAAAAAAACCACCGGAAAAGGAGAGTAGATGCCAAACGGTGGCGGTAATCCTGGTACAGTCTTCTGGGGGGTCAACCATGGGTAGGTCTCGGGAGGAAAAGAGGGGGCGCCGCTGGGATTATCCGTCCTCAAGAATCCAAAAGAAGAACCGGCTAACAAGTTTTTCAACAGCTCACTCAGGAATAAGCTCGGTCCGTTACAGGTACGTTATGTGCAAGCCCCCAGGGGCAAACCTCCCAAAGGATCGAGATCAGGTGCTTCCATAATTCTCTTCGCGCCAGGTTTGGGGGGATGATTGCAGTAAATGGTCGGTACTCAGCAGAGCAAAAAAAGGGTCTGAAAAAAAAACAAAAACCTTATGAGGGCCTTCGGAACCTGCGGAAAAAGGTAGTGGGAACATAGTTATCACAAACGGCGGTTACGCCCGTGGGAAGACGTAACCTCGGGACGAATTTAAATACCCCGATATGATACTGGGGGGCTCAGTGGTGGTTGCCATTGAGGGGGAGGCTGCAAACCGGCGGAAGGGGAAAGGAATCAAAAGGGTTGGGGTGCAAGAGTATCATGCTAAGTCGATGAAGAGGGTAAAAGGCAGAGAGGGGGGTGAAAAGGTAAATATATGGTGACACTCTTTAAAAACTTCCGGAGAGTCAGGATGGAAAGTTAACGGGACGACACTCCGAATCTGATAGCAAACCGACAATCCACACGGGAAGACAAACGTATGAAGTCGCTCCGCAACTTGCCTTAATTTGTCGAGTGGGCCTCTACACATGAGAAAATCCGGGGATATTGATGAGATCACACAATAATAAAAAAATCGGTGAATAAGAGTGAGAGGAACAAATCGAAAGTGAGTGGTTATGAAAAATTCCGGAAAAATACCGGAGAGCACCAGTAAAGAAGTAGAAAAAGTTTTGTGGGGAAAAAGTAGTGGACCATAACAGGTGTGGAAAAATGGAGGAGCGCCGAAAAAAGGAAAGTACAGCAAAGAAAATCACGCGGCTCAGATGGAGGGAAAGCTGGTGGGCCGGTGAGGGGGGGCGGGCAAAGAAAAATGGGTGGAAATACCATAAACGGAATCGCTGCTTATAGGGAAGGGAGAAAGTGAGGGGGGGGGGGGGGTAGGTAAAAGGATTAAGGTATAAGGAGGATCTGAATAAATTCAAAGTGGGAAAGTGAAATCGTTTAGCACGATTGCCAATGGGGGAAAAAAAAAAAGAAAAAAAAAAAAAAAAAAAAAAAAAAAAAACAGAATCCTTGGACATGCAAACAAATAAACAGTAAAAAACAGGGGGAAAAAAGGGGGTGCGGCAGGGACACGTGGGTGCGCGTGGCAGAATTTGTCAAATGGGGGGGCCGGGGAAAGCGCAATCCCGGAAGAGGATGCACCGTGGCTTCCGTGCAGAATGCCACCTAGAAAGCATGTTTGCCAAACTCGGGAGCTTCACATGGTTCCGGGCCGTCTCGGATTCGGGGGGGGGGGGGAACAGAGTCTTCGACGATTCGTACTACATGACCGATACAGAAAAACGCGGAGACCATCAAACTAACTTTCTCGGATGAGTGCTATCAAAATTAACAAGTCTAGTGCAGCAGACGCGTTGGCTTTGGGAAGGGGCGATCAGCAAACGTTATCAACAAACCGTAAACCATGGTAAAAAACTAATCACCATTAGAAAAAAGGATTGGAAACAGGAAGGGGTTTTTAATTGAGCGAAAAAATGGGAAAACTCCTGGAGCGGAAGAGGCATGGATTAGCGTCCCTCGTGGGCTGAAAAGGGCGTCTAAAAATGTAACATCGGGTGGAGAAACTGGCTAGAGCCATCCTGACCAATTGTGGAGGTGATCGAGCGGCAAAGACTGAAAGGGAAGGTAAAAAGAAGAGGGACGGTGGTGTTAGTGGGAGGAAGAGAGTGGGAGGGGGATGTGGAAGAGAGGGGCGGGGGGGGGGCGGGGGAGGAGGGGGGAGAGCAAAGGGAGGAAAAATAGGGGGGAGCGAGGGAGGTTAAGCCGCCCAGTGCTACTGGGGTATTCAAACATCTCTCTTTTGAAAAAATTAGACGCTAGTCCTGAAATTTGGGGGGACCTCTTCTGAAGGACATCCATTCTGGAGAGAAGGGCAGCTCAGGAAAAAACACACTAGAAATTTTTGGACCATCGGTTAGAACAGCACAAAAAAGGGGGATGATAAGATAGAGGGGAAACAAGAGACGGGCGTATCAGGGAACTCGGGCATTACAAAAAAAAAGAGTGGGGTCAAGAAATGAAAGGGCCGGGACATGGTAAGCTCCAGCTTCTGAGCTTCTGAAAAAAAAAAAGTGGTAATACGCTTAAAGGTTTATCGGTGTGTAACGGCGCATATATGGCCGGAGTCATTACGGCAACGCAAGAAATGGATCAAGGTGACGGTAAGAGAGGCTTGCTAACAAAAGGGAGTACGAGATTCGCGCACAGGAATGCCAATCAGTCGGATACGTCAATAACGGGTATAGGAAAGAAGGGGAGTCAAAGCGGGAAGTCTAAGTATCGTCGGCAGTGAGGGTAAAAGGAACGACGTGTGGGCCAAGCAAAGAATAACTGGTCAACTGATTCCTTCCTGGCAATTGGAAAAACCCAAGAGGAGGAGGAAAATGGACACGGGAAAAAGAGCGTGCGGGTCAGGGGATAAAAAAGTCTTGTTGGCCAGAGTAATTAGAGCGAAAACCTACGAATTTGATCCGTTCGTACTTCACAGAAGGAAGAAAGAAGGTGGTTAGGGGAAGGAGTCATGACAGCAAGATTGCGAGTGGGGAAAAAAAACACGCGGGACAGGCCCGGGAAAAACTGTCAGAATCGAAATATGAAATGGTGGTCGCCCAAGGGCACGATATGTAAAACGGTTTGTCAGGGTGGTGGTGGGGAAGGGTACGAACCATTACAAACCTCACTAACATAAGTTTACCGAAGGGTCAAGATCTGGGACGGTTTCCGAAAAAGCAACTTAGACACAAGGGAAAAAACATACCGGCGGCGGATCGCACAAGAAGCTGACGCTACCGAGTACAAAACACCTCGTGCACGACTCAGGACCAAGATAGTTGCTTCGTCGAGTCCCGACCGGCGACTGGAGAAGAAATCTCCCGGTGACTACCTTGGAACGCGTTCTCCTTCCGGGATGTCCACAGAAGCAAAAAGACGGCAGCAGAGGGGGCGCAGCAAAGCTACGACTGAGCAGGGAACGGTGGTTAAAACCGTCATGTGGGGGGATATAACACTCGGCGCGAAGGGGGGGGGGGCGGGGGTTGGGGGAAAAAAAAGGGGCTCTGACAAGCTGGTCATATAAACACACCACCGTGCTCTGGGCAAAAAAAGGATGCTCTGGCACAATCCGGAAAGAAAATGCTCGGTTCGAACGCACTATCCGCAGGAAGCGTAGGGTCGAAATCATATCTATAGGGGGAGAAGAAGGACAGTCTCCTAAAAAAGATTCAGATCCTAGAGGAGTCAACGAGACTTTGAAAGGATTCGTCACGATCAATCACATCACGGGAACCACACACGGTGATCATTTCAAATAGTAAGAGATACTTAAGTAAAAGAGAAGGGGCCGGAATGGAGCGATGTGCACTATGGGGATGAAGGTCTCACAGCGGGAAAGGACCTGGAGTAGCGGGCTAGGGTTTTCGCGCAACTCTTGGAAAAAGAAATGTCAGGCTCACTCGGGGGGGCACGGGCTTTCCGACAGCTAGCAAAACCCTTGAAAGGAAAAACCTATCCAAATAGAGGACCCCACAATGCAGGAAAAAGAGCCGCTCGGAAAAGTCACTTTGAAGCGGCCAAGATGCCGACGTGAAAGGGGACTAGCCAGTGAAGTGTTAGAAGGCAAGCGGGCCTCTTCCCCCAAAAGTGTGGGGGTTGGTGTTTTCGGCCAAAGGAAAAAGTAAGCAAAAACCGGCAAAGAGTAGGGAACCTGAAGGACGGGAGGATGGTTGTGTGCGGGTCGGTATCGTCAAGAGGCAAACTGTCGAAACGTGAAAAGGGCCGGCGCTAGGGGGGGTAGCCAACAGTGGGTCGGGACTGTTGTTGTACACAGACTTGAAAAGCAAATCAAGCGGAAATTTTGGGGAGTTATGCACCAAAACGACAAAACATCGGATAAGGAGGGGTCAAACACAGATCACGATTAACCGTAACCAGACGTCAGGGGCTAAGGGGCCGTCACGGTGGGCACACACAGGACTACCACGGGTCGAGCATCTTACCGGAAAAATACATTACAAACTCTTGGAAAAAAAGTGCGGGGGGTGAGTATGGAAAGGAATCAACTAGGGGGAACTGAGTGATGGGGAGAGGAGGCGATGGCCGGAAACAGAAAAGCAAACGAAACCGCCTATCGTGGGTGACCCGGTAGGAAAGAGCGCTTTGATGCTGAAGAGGGCTGAGAAATTGGCGCAGGGACGCTGGTTGATTGGGTCACCGAGTAGGGGTTAGGAGTAACACCACCCCGGGAGGACCGCACCAATGACCCTTATGGAAAATTTGCACAGGCTACGCAAGAGTGGGTCTGACGCCGGTTAATTTCCGCTTTATGAGTGCAGTGCGCGAATCGGTAAGGTCAAGGTCGGGAGTGGCTGGGCCGTGGCGTCCATTGGAAATGTAAGGGGGTTGCCCGTAAGCGGCAGAAGTAAAGAGCACGAAGCCTGCCAGGACAACTAAGATAAGGGATAGGGTGGTGAAATTGTCTCTTACCGCGGGGGGGGGAAACAGTTACATGGGAGAAAGCCGAGCTTTTAAAAAAAAGATGAACGGTCAAGGCAAACAACTCTTGGGCGTTGAAAGTGGCCGGCTACTTCCATGTATCTCCCTGCGCTGTAAAGAACGGGAGCTAATAACGAGGGTAAATGAAGGGTTGCGAAACGAGGCCGCCAAATCTAGAAGTGGGATTTGGCGAGGACCCGTCTGGATGCGACAAAGGCTGGATGCCCTGAAGAGCTGATGGGTGCACAAATTGTCGAATTGGAGATTAGTCATAAAAAAAGTAGCGATAGAAAAAGATGCTGACCAGCGCAGTCTCGCACTCCGATTCCTGGAAAAGACAGGGAGAAGATGCCGCTTCGGCGGATACGTCAAAACACACCACCCTGCAACAGTGGCTGATGCCGCGCAGATTCACTGCGCTAACCGTAAACAGATCTCTCGTTGATTACATTCTCCCAATCAATTGAGCGTAGCGACTCAGGTGCCCTGTTTAAATATCCTAACGCCTCGTGAACGAGATGGAATAAGCACGGCCGGTAAACAAGCAGACCTTCCAACCCATTACCCAAAAAGCACAGCACTGCGGCGAAGAAACCTTGTAGGCAAAAATTCGAATGGTGGGAGAATGGGGGAAACGGGGGGAAGATAAAAAAAAAAAATAAGCCCCAGCGGATCAAAAAAAACCCACCACGAGAGCGAGGACGTGTTATGACAACCACCATAACAGCATTGCATGGCGGCGGGGCGGTGAAACCTGGTGAGATGTCTCATGCGGTTTTCTTCTAGGGGAAATGGCAAATGGAAAGGGAACAGAAATGGAAACTCTAAAACAATGAGAGAGATCAGAACAGAAGCTAATAGGGGGGGTGGGGGGGTGATGGGTTTGACATGTATAGCGCACCAAAAAAACCGGGTAAGTGGCCAGCACCAGATGAGGAAGGTGCATAGTCAATGCAGAACGTCTAAACTGTAATGTGGTCCTTTGGGTTTCCGGGATAAAGCGGGGGTGGAAAAAAGCAGGTAAAAGGCATTTGAAACATTTGCCTACTTAAACCAACGTGTGGGGGAAAAATAGTGGGGGACCAGAGGCGTTTAAAATTGTCCTAGTTCGATTCGGGGACGCAACCAAAGGCTAAGATTGGAACCCTGATCAAAAGGACAATCTGTCCCAATCTTGTGTGTCCTATGGATCAAGTAGAGATTGCAAAGACTCCCCTTACTCGTTACGGTTGGCATAGTGGGTTAAACAGGGGAAAACAACTTGTAGAAAGAAGCTTGAAATCGGGGATTCCAAAGGGGGTGGCGCCCAACACTTGTGGCAAACATCATTTTCATAAGAAAGCAAAGCGTAATGGGAGCAAATTTATTGTCACGCGGGATCGCCCTATACATCAAGAAAAATGAACCAGGACAGGCGCTTCTTATTCGACCCGGTATCAAAAGAGAGAATCTGGGCGTCCAGGGGGCGGAGAGGGGGGTAGCATGGGTGTACCGATCCGTAACACCATGAATGGCTAGCTTAGGCAGTGGTCCGAGATAAAGAAAAGGTGGGGGGGGGCAAAACATGGGTAAACATAGCTCGACTGGTTACAGTAGGTACGGCTTGGGGGGGGGGCTACGGAAAGAAGCAAATTAAAACGCGGGATTGGGCGGGGTCTGTAATCTACCTCGCATGCGGTGAAAAGGGCTATATTGTGTAGCAATTCTAGTCAAGTCACAGAAAGACGGGCAGTAACAAAAGGGGCAAGAAAGCGGGATTCCAGAAGTTTTAAAAAGGGGTTCACATAATGGAGGGGGTACTTCCCAAGCTGATGACGGAACGGCGATAGCATGCAATTCGATTGGTGCACGGAATTTGAAAGTGAAAAAAGACACACAATTGAGGAAAAAAAACGGCACCTACCGGTAGGGCAAATGAACAGGTAAAACCCCAATTACACTAATAAAAACTTGAAGGGATCGTGGATGAACTAGGGAAGTTTGTGTTGCACCCGCTGTTGGCACGTAGCGACACAAAATGAAAACTGGTTGAATGCGCTCTGTCTGTGGGAAGTCGAAACTTGTGGGGGTAGGGTGTTCCAATTTTGGTTCGTGCCGCGAACGAATCAGACCAACGGCGAGGCAAAAAAACGAACACAAACCGTCGGGGGGGGAATAAAAAAAGCGACGAGCGCGTATATTTCCAGCAAGACTCGGGGAGGACAGCAATGCAAACACTGATTCACGAAGCGCACTCAGACGAAGTTAAGGCTGGTGGTGCAAAGCTCTGGTAAAGGCGCCAGGTTGTGAAAGGCAGAGGGACAGAAAAAGGAGAAAAAAAATGAAATCTGTCTCAAAAAGAGAAAAGAAAGGTGAAACCGGGAAACGTGTATCTGACTGCTTACCCGTGGGGGCATGCGGCACTCAAAACAAAAAAAAAACTGGGGGGGAAAGAAAAGAAGAGTAACAAAACTTCGGGAACGAGGATAGCGCGTGCGGGGGGGCAAAACAGGGGAAGGGCTCTGGGAGGAGCAAGATAATGGGATGTGGTCTTGTTTTCCGAAAGGGCGACTCTAAAATGCAACGCGCGGGGGTGGGGAAAAAGGAAAGGGTAAGGGCAAGCGAGGGAGGGGACGGATATATGGGGGTATTGTGGGCAGCGTCCTGTCTTGTGGCAAAGGGGAACTATGAGAAGAAGAGGGCGGGGGTAGTGGATTCAATCATACGGTTTGGGAAAATAATCTGAAATGGGGACGGAGTCGGAGGGTCGGCCAAAAAAAGAGAGCAAAAAAAAGGAACGTAGAAAGTAAAAAAAATTATCGAATTTACAAGTTTAACCATGTAGGAAAAAAGGGCCATTTCGGGAAAAAGACAAAAAAAAAGCAAAAGTTAAGGGAGCGCTCCGGCGTGGTCCAATAGGGAAAGGGGGGAGGAAAAAATGGGTGGCGGCAGGTCAGCGTTGAAGAAAAGGGTAAGATAGTATGACAAAAAAGCAGGGAAATGCAAGGTGTGACGAAGCTAAGAAAGCAAGACGGGGCGGTGGAATAACTTAAAGGAACACAACTGCCCAACCGGAGGGGGGGGGGGGGGAGAACGGGGGGAGGAAAGAGCAGGGGTGTTCATGTTCTCCGGCGACTCGATAAATCTTCCTAAACAAAATGGTCCGGGGGGTCTGACCGCCAGGAAATAGAAGACGCAGAAATCGCAGCGAAAAGGGCTGGGTTAGCAACGATAATAAGTATGCCAGACCGAAAGCGACCCTTTACCACCCAAAAAATTTGGAGTGGAAAAGCAGAAGACTGTCACGGAGCTTCGTGGAATGGCCTGAGCCGGACGCTTGACACCCGTCAGCCGGACTGAAAATCTCAGGGGGGGCGGGAGCAAAGACAAGAGTAGAAAGGTGGGAAATTCGGAAGAGGAAGAGAGGGGGCAGAAATCAAAAAGACAACCAATAGCCGTTGGCTCGAGCCGTGACAGGTAATTACGGAAAAGGATGGGGCGGTGACCACGGGGTGGGGCGATCAAAGCACTTGAAAGAGAGGGGGGGGTGAGGAGTGTTAAAAAAAAAGGGGAGAAAAAGGTACCCGAGTTTCACGGGTTTAGCGGGTATTGAGACTGAAAGTGAAGCGAAAGAAGGAACGACGGGGGGACGGTGTGTCCATATTGCCATTGTGTAGCAAGGGGATGGACCGCGGGGCCCAGCGGCTCGACTAATCAATTGGGGATAAACAACAACGGTGAGGCGAGAAAGGGGGTGATCGTTGGGGAAATGATTTGGGGCAACAAAAAGCCACGCGGTGGTTTAGTGTGTGGGTGGGGGGGGGGGGGTTGGGGGCAATGAAAAAGAAAATCGAAAATAGTGGGAGGCAAAGCTGTCCTATAAGTCCCTGTGAAGGAGAACAGTATGAAAAAAAATTCATAACAAAAAAAACAGAGGATTCAGTATATTTCTGGCGGGTTAGAAGTATGGGGGCGCACAATCCACGACCGCACGATGATAAGGGGATGCTAGAGACTACAGAAAACAGTATGACATGAGGACAAAGGGGAAAAGTGCCAGAGAGGACAAGAGAATGGGCCTCAAAAGTAACATTCTATCGTCAGAAGCGACAATGTGTCGGGCGTTGGCAGGGGAGATCATTCGAAAAAGAAGTTAACGCGAAAATCACAAAGATGAACATCATTAGATCCCCGTCTTAGGCAATCCATGTCCCCCGAAGTTGCATGATTGGGGATGTTGTTGAAGTGTCGCTAAAAAAGGGCGAGGACTCAGGGGGGAAAAGAACGAGGAATTGAGGGAAGGTTAGCGCGCAATTACGCGTGAGGAAAGAACCAAACTGGATTTCTAGAGGGGAAGTATTGGGGCGCAGCTCGCGATCACCGGGGAGGGATGGTCGGGAAGTATCCAAGAAAAGGAAGAAAAGAGGTGCAGTTGAGGTCCCAAAAAAAAGTCTGGAAATGCTCTTCTTTAGATTCGCTTCGAGGAAACCGGGAACACAGAAAGGGGATATTTGGGGAAAGGGACTGCTGACAGTGCCAGACAGGTGAGCGCATCATCTATATTTGGGCTAGGGCAAAAAAAGGGAAGAGGAAAAAACAGATATTTTTGGCATAAATGCAGACATGACCTTGGAAAGAGCGAGACCAAAAAAAGCACTAGGGGGGAATTCCTGGCAGTTTCATATACAAACCCTAGGTGGCGAGCAAAAGCCATGAAAAGGGGGACGAAGGAAAAAAAACGGAAAGGAAAAGAAAGGGAGATAAGACTTCTCAAATAGAACGTAGGGGAGTAACGTGTGCAGGGCAGAGTAACAGGAATGCGGCTGTATCGTTGCAAAGGCACGAGAAAAGGTACGAAGACACAACAGAAGAAAGAAAGGATCAGTTCGCGCGAGTAAACGGCAAATCCGCGTCGAAAACCGCCAGAATCACTGGATGCTTGAAAATTGGATCACAATAAGGGGGAAGTGGTGGTCGCCTCATATACTGGAGGGGGAATGGGGAGTAAGCTTCCAAGGCAGTGGGTGAGGCAAATAAAGTTCAGCTTAAGAAGGCAACGGATCAGCGGATCGAAAAGGGGAAAAACGAAAAACAGGGGGAGGGCTTCAGGAAGGCTTCACAACTATAGTAGGGCGTGTCCGTTGCTACCGGAGTTGGAATTCACAAAGAAGAGCAAACCGATTAACTCGAGGTCTGGTAGACACAACAATAAAAATATGGGGGGTTTGGCGGTCCAAGGATATTTCTTTCAAGGAAGATTCCGGCGTAAGGTGAGGCGCAAGACAGGGCAGCCCACTGGAAAAACCGAAGGAAAAGGGAAGGTCGAAAGCCCAAAGACAAAAGCGGAAAACAGTTCATGTTGTAAGTGGGGGTGGGGAAAAAGGAAAAAGACGACAAAGAAAAGAAGGAAAAGGAGGACATGTCAATTGGAAAAGCCAAAGAAAAAAGTGTGGGAAGGTGCACAAAACCTATCCAATAAATGCGGGTGCCAAGGAGATAAAAAGCGATCTGGGCAGCTAGCCAGAAATCCGCGTTCTCGGAGGCTCCCCTAGGTCGCGGCGCAGGACAAAACACTGACAAAATGGAGGAGACCGGGAACGGCATAGGTGCCCGGCTTAACCGTGAAACTAGTGAGGGGGGGAAATGCGAAACTGACGTAATCTCTTTTGCAACTTGTCAAGAGAAAAACCTACGTAAGATTGTTCGCGAAGGGGGGTTGCAAACAAAATGGGAAAAGTTGTGACAAGGTCCAGCGGGGGCCTCCGCGCGGGGGGGCCGAAACAGACACTGAGGACACACAATACAGAAAGCTTCAGATCTGGACGATGCAAACATCACAACGAAGGATAAGGCAGGACCTTGTTGCACAAAACAACAGACGTATGCTCAAGCTACGTGGACATACCGCGGGGATACGGAGGACGGAAGAGAGCAGAACAACAAGGGTAGGAAAAATGGAATCGTATAAAGGTGTCGGGGGGGGGAATAGCGGATGCACGATTGTCAGCAACATACGGTCTCCGAAGTATCGATGGTTCGAAAAGAGGCAGGAACGAGGGAACTGCAATCAAAGGGTGGAAGAACGGACGAAACTATGTAGGCCAGTCAACTTGGGGGAAAAAATCGACAAATTCGGCGGAATCAGTAAGGCACAAAAACCCTAACAAGGCCTCGTATAAGCGGACGAGTTGGACACAGTCCCGAAGGCGCGCGGGAAAAATCGCAAGGAGGAACGGTGGACGTAAAACCGAATATGAACTCCAAGGGGAACAGAACGTGGAAACAATAGGATAGGGAGCCGTCCGATGCGCGAGGGGTTTTCTGTTAAGCAGGTAGCGAGATTAAGGCAGAAATTAAAGACTCCATGCGGTAGGGGGGGGGGACTTGAAAGTTTGGAGGGGGGGAGTGTTCCAGATCTTGAAAGTGCAGGCCTCGGATACTTTTTTATGTGTTATATCGTAACACGAGCAAGACACGGGGAAGACGCAGGGCAGGGGGGCGAAAAACGGCGAGGGAATTTCTGGGGAAGTAGAAGGGGAAGTATGCGTCCTGTGAAATTAAAACTGCGGAAAGACTCTTGCAGACCTCAAAGCGGGCTGGGGCGGGGGAGTAGAACAAGCTCCGAGGACATGAAGTGGGGAATATCCTAACATTGGAGGGGTAACACAAGCGAGTACAAAATGACAAATACTCGTGGGGGAAAAGTACGAAGATCCGTGGTGGGGGAGCAAGAGGAGCGATCAAGTCCTGCTCAGTATGGCGAGTTTTCTGGGCAACCAAAGGGGCACCATAAAAAACGAACGGTGTGTATGGGAGGCACAAAGGGAAGGAGGGGGGGAGGGACCGGGGGGCAAGCTACGCAAGTAGTTCGACTGAAGCGGTCAAACTCGTGAGGTAGGCTCCTAATTATGGCGTGCGGCGAATTCGGATGTCCGTGTACTTCAGAGGGCATCAGTCGGGGGGACTTGCTGTTCCTTACGTGCATTACGTATCCAAGCATGCATTCCTAAAACCCAATTGGATAATCAAGGGGTCGCCGCTTCCGTCTGGGTCTTAAGGTCAATCATGGAAAGAATGGTCCGGAGAGACAAAGATGGTTGCGGGGGGGACTACAGGCCAGATGTCCGGCCTGGGACGTCTCAGATCGTCTAAAAGAACTATGTCCCTAAACTAGAGAGTGCGGAGAGTTGCGAGAGGACACAGGGGATAGAAACTGGAGCAGCCTTTCAGAGAAGGGGGAACAAAATGATCGTTACAGACGTGGGAAGAGGAATATAATAACCATGCTAGTCTCGCAACCGGATGATTTCCCGCTTCGTCGAAGGCAAACGAAAGTTGCAGACCGAGAATGAAGAAAAGGTTGCTACGGAATGACTCTAAATTTTTGGGCTATTAGCCAAAAGTGCGCGCGTCACAGGCGGGGGAAAACCGCTCTCAGAGGACCTGGCGTAGTAAAACAGAATTCATCACGCTTTTAAGTTGGTCCTAATCGGTTAGTTATAATTGGAAAAATGGGTGGCAACGTTATGAATGAGAAGGGGGGACAAAGGGAAAGGGAGGGAAAAGCGCGAAAAAAAAGGAGAAATAGAACTTTGACGGTGTTGACAGACTCGAACTAGTCCGGGCAGGGAGCCTTTGGGAGATGGCTCATCGTGGTAATACGCTTCTCACATCATGAGGAGGAGTTACAGAAGAGGCGATAACGAATTAAGGTAGGACAGTTAAAAAAGGGATGATAGTGGGGTGGGGAGGTGTGGTTGTATGTGCAATGGGGGGTGTATGCGATGTGGGAAAAAAAAAAAGGTGTGGAGGAGATGGCGGCCTACGTATGGGCCAGGAGTGGCGGAGAGCAAGAGAAACTTGGGGGATAGCGGGACAGGGGCCAAGGGGATGTGAGCACACTGGTGGAGCGAGGAAGGAGAAAACAATAGGAGAGATTGGAGGTGGAAGTTGGAGGGGGGAGGGTGAGGGTATAACTTGATCATGAGGGGGAGGGGGAGTAGTTAGATTGTTGGAGGGCAGCCTTTTCCCATGCAAGTGGTTAGAGGACGTCTTGTGGGGGGTTGAAAACGAATATGTCAGGGAGGACAAGGATGTACCGGTGTGAAACCCGTATCGTGGGAAGAGAGGAGAAAAGATGTGTGGGGTTGGCGGGGGTGAACTGGAGAGGTGGGGGGAAGAGTAACGGACAGATGGGGATATAGAGGGGAGTGGTGGGGGGCAGGGAAGAAGAAAAGGGGGATAGGAGAGTAGGAGGGGACAAGAGGGGTGGGCAGGGGGGGGGGGGGTAAAGGGGAGAGATTATGAGTAAGGAGGAAAGGAGACAATAGAGGGGAGGGTAGAAGTGAGAGATAAATGAGGGATGAAGGAAGGGGGGGATGAAAAAGGAGAATGGCTAGGGTGGAGGATTGGAGTAGGCAATGGGAGGTGGCAAAGTAGGAAAAGGACGGGGGGAAATGGAGGTGGAAGAGGGGAAAGAGGGGAGGGGGGGGGGGGGAAGAGAAGAAAGTGGGAAGGGGGGACGAAGTGACCGAGCAGGAGCAGCAGAGTAGAAAAGAAGGGGGAAGGGAAGGCGAGGGGAAGATAGGTTTGGAGGGGGAGGAGGGAGAGTGAGGGTGGCGGGAGGGGGGGAGAGGGAGGGGGATGGGGGGAAGACCTTTACAGTGGGGGGGGGGGAAACCTTTTGGGCCCCGGGTTCGAAGGAGAATTGCTCTCGCTGTCCGCATTATGAGTCCAAAAACTTCACCTAAACTGGACCCTAACACACCGGACAACGTTCAATAGCAGATTCCGTAGATGTGCAGTGATAGCGAGGAGAAAAGTTGAGGATAGGTGTCCGGAGGTGAGGTGGGCAATGTCGATACGAGATCGCCACGCACCACGGAAAGGAAACATTTGTCAGGGGGGGAGCTCAACCTGTCTTAAACATAAACGAGCGCTGTCCATGGGAATGCGACAACCTTGGGGAAAAGCAGAACCAGCCAGGGGACGAGATCAACAACATAGGGGGATAGACAGGGGGGGATGGTGAACGGTGGAGCCACTCATTCCTCGACTGAATTCCGCGAGAGAGAGGAAAAAGCGTAGTCAACCACGAAAGGAAATATGGGACAGGCCAGGAGGGCTTGGAAACATGGGAACGACAGGTGGAAGAAAGGATTTAGTCGGAGCGAAAAATGGGGGGAAACCTGCCAAAGAGGACTGGTGACTTATGCGCTGTGACGCGAGAGCAAAGATCCCGAGGGGGAGAATAGCTACATCTGAGAAGTGCGGACATGTGCTATTTTTGAGAGGGGGAGGAATAAAGCGTAAGAGTGGACATGAACAAAGGACCGGACGCGAGAAACAAGTTGCAAAGGAACAATGGTTAAGGGGGAAACAAAAGCCCCGATGACTGACTGGGGGGCCTGCGGATAACGTGATAATTAATGGTGGGGAAGGGAAATTAAAATAAACAAACGACAATTGGGAGGAGAAAACGGTCATCTAGGCAGCCTAGCTCAACGAGGGAAAAACCATATCTGGAAGCACTTAGCGATTCGTGTTGTCATCAAGATGAAATGAAGGGGGAAACAGAAAAAAGGGGGAGCTGTTCTTCCTCCAATGATTGCTACTGGAGTTGGGGTACGCAAATGGGAGGACCCAGGAGATGTCAATAACTCATCTAGTTCAGAAACTCCGAATAACGGGGTCAGGGATAAAAAGTACAAAACGAAAACTGGGGTAGGCAGCGAAATGTGCACGCCCAAACCCAATTCAAATGGGGAATGGAGGTGGGGGGAAAAAGGGCGGGCCGTAGGAAAGCCGCTAAGTACTCTCGCCCGCTTATGAATTAACGTCCGGTGAAAAAGGCACGTTCGAGAGAAATGTTGGAGAAGTCAGAGAAGAACACTCAATGCAATAAATCTGGTCTGTTAGAGAAAGAAAGGGGAAGAAAAGATGGGATTTGGTAATTGGAGGGAACTTGGTTGGAACGAAGGGGCTCGAAACGAACCACAGGAGTGGAAGGTGAGTATATCCCAACTGTCGTTAACGCAAAAAGAATAGTAAAGAGTTCGGTTTCACAAGAAGTTCAGTGAGATCCGGGTTGGAGAAAAAAAGGGGGTGACTTCCGGAGGCTCACAGCGCACGAAAACGTCTCTGTGTTGGCAAAAAGCAGGGAAATTCGCGGGGCGAGAGTGAATCATGTATGGGGGGCAGAGTCCTCAATTGGCCTTGGTAACTGTCATGGCTCGACCGCGCGGGTACTTGTTTATTCACAACGGGGTTGGGAGGGATTCAGGAAAGGTCGAACGGGAGTCATGACGGAGGGCGAAAAACGGAGGTCTGAACACTAACAAAATTCCAAAAGAGGATTAACATTTTTGGTCCAAGGGGTGGTGCGAGAAGGAACAAAAAGCGGTGAAAAAGAACGGGGGGGGGATAAGGGAAGGCAAATTGAAAAAGATGGTGGCTGTATGCGACTGTACTGGAGGAAGTAGCGCCGGGTGATCCCAAAAGGGGGGGTGGGGGCAGATGGGATTCAAGCAAAAAAAGAGAATTGATTCCAGTTGAGAAACAAATTCCCAGCGGAGTGGGGTGGAAAAGAACTATTTTTGGGGACTTGAAAAACGGCCTGAAAGGAAGTCCAAGCAGAATTCCCATGTACGGATCGAAGCGAATCGAGTGACCCTAAAATAAAATATAAAGAAAGGGGATACAAAGGAGATGTACATGGACCCGCAGCATCCCATCGAATTGGGCGGAAGGTAAGAGAATAATTACAAGAACGTTGGAAACCTAGCAGTTGGAAAAATCTTTATTGAAAGGAGGAGATGAACTTCCTAGTAGGGGATAAAATGGCCTAAAAAAAGCGGAAGACCTCCATGGAGCTGCATATCCAGCTGTGGTGATAAGGGGAAATAAAACGGAGAAGGGGGTCCCATGCAAGGGAAGAGCGAGAGGGCACCCCGAAAAAGACAAAAAGTTTCTGCAGGACGAAGGACTTGGCGGGTGCCTATCAGAATGGGGAGAACACAAGGTTGGCGATCAAAACGGGAACGCTACGGGATGGGTTAAGAGGGGGAAACTAAAAAAACGGTAACGGAAGGGAGGAGGAGAGATAGACTGTAGTGGAAAAAAGAGCGGCGACGCGGGGGGGGAAATTGTAGGGGGTTATGTGGAGCAGAGGGTCCGGGGGTCGAGGAATACGGGGACCCGACGAAGCCGCACGAAATAAAAAACAATGGGGTCCTCAGGGGGGGCGGGCAAGAACGAAAATGACGGTGGGAGGTTTGTCGCCCTCCCTTGGATGTGGCAGGGAAAAAGGGAGAAAGAAGGATTAGGGAAAGGCAAGGCACGAAAAACCGGAAAGGGGCACAGTAAGGAAAAAGCTCAAAAACTCTTCCTTTCTGCGGGAGCAGGGGGTGTTCGCCGCATATGAGGAGACGCTTCTAACTAGGCGGGACACAGAGTCAACTAAAAAGGGATCATGAAAAGAGAAACGGGCGATTTCATTTGTCATGAAGGAGAGGGTTAAGCTTCGTCATAGTTACGGCTTGTGAGACGATACGGTCGAAGGTGGGACAAGAGGACAATGTAAAAAATAAAAGGGATGGAAAACAATTAACACAAGTTGACATGAATGTGCTGTTTTTATGGACACTACGGGGGAGGATACCGAAAATAACGAGAGAAGGTAGAGGGAGGGGGAAGGCATTAGAAGTGGAAAAACTCTGGGGGAGAAAGACGAAACAGTACGGGGATCGAAATTTCTTTATTGCTCTCAAACTAAAACGGTATTGAAAGGGGGGTCGTGAGCGACGAGCGGATCACCAAAGAACATGAGATAAACAACTCCGGGGAAGAGATGGTTATCGCACGACGATGAAAACTGTAAACCCTTCGATAAGGGGTACGCGGGACTCAGGGAAAGAGCATCCTATATCTTCAGGAGTTCACTTTCGCGCAAGATCGAATCTAGATGTGTTTTGTGATCAGTAGAACATTGTTGTGAGAAAGGGATAACGACGGGGATCCCCTGGGTTTCAAGAAGACGCAAACCAAAATTTTGGGGGGGAGGGGGGGGTCAAGATAATTGTCCGGCAGGGTATCGTACATTTCTTCGAATGGACTACATTATACCTCAATAGAGGAGTTGTGTAAGAGGGAGGGACGGCGCGCTTCAGGCAAAACGGAAAAGTACACAATTTGGAAGAGACTAAGCAACGAGAGAACACTACATACCGACGTCCAGGGCAAGATAAAATGGGAATGAGGGCGGAAATTGACCGCGCAAACGACGATCGGCGTGCTGCAAAAGGGAAGAAAATAATTAAAGGGGGTCGAGCAATTCCAGTACCGGATTGTCAACACAAGCGTGGGGTGACAATTAACCAGAGAAATAACGGAAAAACATGATCACAGAAAAAAATTGGGAACAGACACAGACGGGATCTTCGACCCTCCGCAAAAGGGGGTTTTGGTTGCGGTCAAGGGGGGTGAGAGAGAGTGGGTCCGCAAAAGTCAAAAAAAGAGGGAGCGCGCTGTATGAATCAGAAGAAAAAGGGGAGGCAGAGGGGGGGAAAAAAGAGGGATCTAAAAAAATTGTCTCCTTATGACACCGCTCATTGGAAGACTGGAAAAAATACTAAAAGGGGGAGTGTGGGCGCAAAGAAAAGAGTAGAAGTGGCATGTTGGAGGGTGGAAAGAAAAGAAATCAATACATAGTAGAACCCCTATGAGAGTCAACTCTTTGGAACCAACACATCATATCAACAAACAAGAGGGGCAAAAAGGGTTGAAGTAAAACAGAAGGAGGGACGTAAGAGTATCCAGGGATGAAAAAGGAAGGGTAAGTCAACTACAGGAGAAAAAAAAAATAAAACTGGCTAGGGGGGAGAAACCAGGAGTTGTCGTTCTCGCTTTCCACCTCCGAACAGTGTGGGGAAGGAAGAACCCAAGTGAAAGCTAATACCGGGGGAAAGGCATGGAGTAAAGCAAGAAGGCAGGGAACAATTTCTCGGAAAAAAAAAAGAAAACAAATTTCTCGCGGAGCAGGGATTGTCGCATTAATGTGTGCTCGCGGGGCAATCAAAGGGGAGGGGGGTTGGGAAGAGAGTAAGCAGAGCGTCAAAGGAAGGATGCAACAAGGGAACAGTCAAATATTTACAGAAAAAAACGAGGGGATACAATGCCCGAAAAAAGAAGGGTACCTGCTAGGATCCGGGAGGTGCCGGACAAAAAAAAGAAGGAGAGATAAAAAAAAAAAAAAAAAGTGCCACGAAAGTGTGGGGGTGGGTTGGAGTCCTTGCTGTAATATCTATGACGT
>Ga0179593_1422332_pt1 | contig 22131 bp, 24 predicted proteins | sample CZODoug2_1_08_16_FD_185931 | JGI IMG/M metagenome (GOLD analysis project Ga0179593, IMG submission 185931) | Vadose zone soil fungal communities from Angelo Coast Range Reserve, California, USA - CZODoug2_1_08_16fungal (PacBio error correction) | ecosystem: Environmental > Terrestrial > Soil >...
AAAAAAACAGAAAAGGACAAAAGTAAAAAAAAAAGCTGATGATCCCCGATCGAGAACATCCGAAAACAGCCATTCTGCCAAACGGGAAAAAAAAAAAAAGAAAAGCCGTCAAGGTAATTACCCACTATACAAAAGTTACATTGCCCCGCAAGTTCGCTGGAACCTGTTTAGTGGAGTCCTGAGAGAAGGCGTAAAACAGACAAGGCGCCCAGTGAAGAAGGAATACATAAAAAAGAAACGCGAGCGCGTAGCATAGGACCGCGTAAAAAAGAACAAATCCCATCCCTTTTTACAAAACCAGCAGGGCCGAACCCGGAGGGGCAATACCGGCATGCAGAGGGTAGAAAAACCGAGCCGCACAATAAAAAAGGACAAGAGTAAAAGGAACGTGAACTGTAGGTCGTGTGATTCCCAAACCAGAAAAGTACTCAACAGAGGGGCCTCGAGCAGCACCAGAGAATGAAATTCATGGCGAGGCCTGCGGATCGCTGAAAAAGCGTACTCCCACGAAACGCGGCAAGAGCGGGGGGAGACAAGAAAACAACTTCCGGGCGGGTGAATAGGATAAACGAATAAGATAACAAAAAACCATACCAAAAAGTTTTGGTAAGCGACGAGCAGCCAGGGAAATCCATAAAAGGAAAACAAAAAATCGATTGACACAAAGAGCTCAAGCCTGGATTTATAAAGGAAAAAAAGAAAGGAAGGAACCAGAAAAAATTTGTGCATGTTAAGTCTCAGGGCTTAAAGACTATACTTAAGCATTCGCAGGACGATGTAACCCGGCCGGGGGAGTAGTCAAAAAGGGAGGAAAAACGGAAAAACGCAAGAGAGCGTCGCTTTGGGGGGAAAGATCATAGAGATGCTAGACCCGGGAGAAATTAGTATCACCCGCGGGCCATAGAGGAATCAAAACATACGTGGATCGATTAACGGAAACGAGTATACACTGATGAGAATGCAAAGAGTGGCGAGCAAGAAAGAAGGCCGTGCCTCGAAGGGGTGAACCCGTTTTGGCAGTACCGGATGAAACCAAGCCCAAACACCATAGGTACGGAAGATAAAAAGAAGAGTCTGTTCCAGTAGATGTTGAAACAGGGGTTGAAAGTGGGAGAAGACTGTCATCTAGAGGGAGGAACATATGGCGAAAGCCACGCGCTTGGGTAAAACGGGACTAGCGAGAAAACCACATACGGGGAGAAAAAAAGAATTCTTGAAAAATGAAATGGGAACGCTACGCCCGGCGCATCGAAGAGCGTCAAGAGAGGAGGGGGCCTAAAATAGGGGAAACGAAGATTGGCCGACGGAAAAGAGGGCCTAACGGGCCAAATTCGTTTGACAGGAAAGCCAGTCAACGCAATGACTACCTTATCTAGGTTGGAAGGTAGGCTTGATGAACCGACGGAACGGGAAAGAGAAGGGGGCACCGCAACTTGCGGACAGGCGAGGCAGGACCATTAGAACCGGTTTCGGAAAGGAAGTTAAAAGAGTGCGGAGAAAATTGGGGTGGTTACCGAGATGAACGACACTAATTTGGGAGGTTAGTGGGGTGAGTAGAGCAAAACGGGAGTTCGCCGAAGACTCCGGAAACCACATCCCAGAAGAGAATAGGAAACGAAGCGGCGTGATCTCGCGCCGGGGGAAGAAATGGACTCGCGGTGGTATAAGAAAAAGTCTTATAGAGCGCTAAATGGTGTGGGAGGGAGAATGGAAAAGGAAGGGGGGAACGAAGGGTGGTAGGAAGCGCGTCCCCCCTCGAGGGGAGGCTTGAAAGAGAGGACACGGCTAATGGGTTTTAAAGAGGGAAAAGACGCAATGCTTAGAAGGTAGGGTCAAAGTCCTAGTGTCGGGGTGTTCCGCTGGGGGCCTCCCCAGACAGCGTGCGAAGCCGATGAACACACTCAGGGCTCCCAGAACAGATATCACGGGGGGAAGGGCAAACCACGACGAACGCTCCAAGAAACAACCACAAAAGCACAGATAAGGAGGCAGAAAGAAAAGTAATTCTACTAGTAGGACTGAACCATTTACGTCAGGGATGGGAGGGCCTCGAGAGGGAAGTAGGGCATTAATCTTCTATTTGCAAGGGAGGGAAGGGGAAAAAAATGGCCGCGAAAGGGCAGATTCAAGAAAGTTGAAAAGAGGAACTCAGGAGAAGGCCTCTTTTTTGTGGAAGAAATCTTTCAGAACCACTGGTGTGCAAAGAAACGAAACGTATTGCAAAACTGTAATAAGGGAAATACAGACGTCGTCTCAGTTAATGTCGAGAACGGACGAGAGGGAATGGGAGAAAAATTGCTACAAAGTCAACGAAAAACAGGGGGAAGGGAATAGACCTCTTTTTCAACCTCGGACAAGGAAGTGATAGCGAATACAAAACAACGAATCGGCAAGATTTTGAGGGACCGAAGGAATGCGAGCAAAAAGGGGACGGAACTGGCAGGACTGCTAGCTCACTCACAGAGGGGGTTGTTTCACAACATGTTATAGTCCAGCAGCGTCCAAAAGAGAAAAAAGATTATAAGGAAGAAGGGACGGAGCGACCGGGAAGACGGGAAGAGTGAAGGAAAAAAATTTAAAGCGATAAACAGCGTCCAACTCAGAGGGGGGTGGGAGAAATTTATTGTGCGGCCAGGCACTTACATGACAGGCACGAGTACCTAGGAAAAAGTAAAGACAGGTGGATTGATTAGCGGCCACAAGGAGGGTTATGGCGCAGAAGAAAAGACTACTACACCGAAATTGGAAGGCAATAAACCATGAACGGGGGACTATAGTTGAGAAAACACTGAGTTATGGAAGGGGGTGACGAATTGAAGACTCACGGGGGGGGGGACTTAAATTATGTTGCAGCTCTTAGTCGGGGCGACTTGACAGCGAGTCGGAATTCCCAAACTGTGGGTCATCCGACGCCAAGGCGAGAAAAAAAAAAGAAAATAAGCTCGCGCAAGAGGAAAAACCAGAAGATACTGAGCTTAAAGGGGCCGAGGGGTGAAGAGGAGTCACATTGTGAAGAGTCGGAAAGGGTCGATCCTTACCACCGGGAGGAAAGAATGAAAAAACGGGGTAAAAAAAGGGAAGGACAAAGCAGAGAAGGGGGGAGGGGATTGAGGGGGGAGGAAAAGGGGTTGAAGGGAGGGAAGACAACAACGGGACAGGGAAGGGTGAAACAAAAAAAGGTCCAATTCGTACCTTGGAGACACTGGAAGAACGGGAGATGACGACGAGACTGCATGGGTCGTGCCGAGGAGAACCGGAAAAGCGATGCAACGACAAGTCAGGGCAATGAAGACTAAAAAAAAAAACCGAAGTCCAAAAAGTAACGGTTACTTGCGACTGGAAGGGAGGAGGGGGGCGCTCCTCACGAGGCTCACAGAAGAAGTGCTAAGGTCGTCTCTAAACATCAACATCCACAAAAAAAAGGAATGGGCACGAAGCTATTGTATATGGAGGCAAGAGGAAAAGCTTGACCGGAGGGGAACGAAGACAAGGATGCAAGGGGTGTTTGGGGTCAAATGTCAAGCACGTCAGTTGTCGGCCATAGCGGGCATCATTTGTGTTACCCGGCCAAATCAGAAAAGTGTGCGCCGGAAAGATGCGTGGCGTTTTCAAAAACGTAAAGGGGAGGAAGGACTGGAAAGATGCCGCCGGGAGGAGCGAGAAGAACCGCGTGGAGTAGACCAGTGCTTCTCAAGAAGTGAGCGACAGGGAAGGGGGGGGGATAATATCAAGTCTCAGAGGGGGGGAAGGGAAGAACAAAAAAAAAGTGTGTGGGGACGCAGGGATGTGTCGCCTTTAAATTTAACTGGTTAAAGCACCAGTTGCGACGGTGGAAAGAGAAGGGGGGGTCACAAACATTTTCCTTGACGCAAATAGCCGGGGGATTTTGGGGAAGGGAGGACTGAAACTGATCGAGTGAGAGGAAATTTGAAGTCCTGGCAAAGCGGGGGAAAAAGGTTCGCGAAGAAGGAAGCTAAAAGAGAGAGTTTGAAATCCGCTTACTGAAGGGAACTAATCTCATGTCCGGCGCTGGGTGAGGAGGGATAAACGCGAATTCAATGCGAAACGTCAAGTCAGCACAAATTTGGGGTGAAAAGGAACGACAGACAGGGTTGGGGGTAGGTGGGAGGAGAGAAAGGTCAGACGTTGGAATCAGGAAAAAGAGTGGAATGTGACTGGAAAAAAAGTTGCAATAAAAGTTCGGAGATGAGAAAGGGGGTTCCAGGGGGGGGCAAAGGACCAGGTCGCAGGGAGTTGATGTTTTCATTGAAACCAAAGACAGGCAAACTGGACGCGAACATTGAGAAATGATTAAGACTCCTCTTGAGGGGCTTAAGGTTTTGGAAGAAGGGAATGAGAAAGGAGTAAAGAGCTCAACAAAAGAAACAACGGAGTAGAAAATGATTCCGAGTCTATCAGTTCGTCAAAGTCACAAGATTCCCCCCCCGAAATCGGGGGAGTAGGGATCCCGATTCGTCAAGGTTCACGCATTGTAAAGGACTGTGGAAAACATCAAAAGCAATAGGAAAGGGAACCTGCAAAACGAAACACCATCAAGAAAGCCCGACTCTGACAAAAACTTAAACAGCAAACCCAGGGAAGCGAGCTACCGAAATTGTCACGTATTAGCGAAACAGACCAAAAGCCTTCGCGCAGCAGGGGTAAGGGGTACCAAGGGATTACTTGACCGGGAAAAAGGGGAAAAAAGGAAATGAATCAGGCAAAAGCTACCTTCACTTAGCGCGGACCAGAACGCTTATGGAAATGAGGAGATGAGTAGAGGAAAATAAAAATTAAAAGGGCCAAAAAGGACCATGCAGGAAATGAAAAAGACAGAAATAGATTGAGAACAGAAAAAATCTTTACAAATCGCGAGGTGGCGAACGAAATTTTGGTTTGAACATCCAATGGAGAGATGAAACCGTCGCAGAAGAGAAAGACGCGGTAAGAATTACCCTTCCAGCCTAAAATCAGATCAAGATAGCCTTTAAGGGGGGTCGGCAGTTACCATTATTAATTCAACATTAACAGGAAGGGGAAGGACTTCTGAAACTTACAGAAAAGGGGAAATCACAAAAAAGTAAAGTAGTCAACTCTGGGCTGCAGCAGGTCCTCATTTCCAAGGTTACAAGAAGGGCAAACGATAAAAAATATGTGGCAAAGGCAGAAAAAAAGGAATAATGGGAGGCTCGTGAAAAGAAAAGAAAGTGCTGTCGAACTAAGGAAAAGAAGACACAACGATCCGCGAGGGGGGGTCTGAACAGACAGGAGAGTAGGTGCACCTCCTTTAAACGGGGGTAGAGGTTGACGGGAGAAAAGAAATCGAGGTAACACATCCATCAATGGTTGGGATGGGGATGATCGGGTAGCGCCTCCTTACCAAAGAAGCCCGCGCCTGAGCGTGCAAAACGCAGGCTCGAAAGGAACAGAGAGGAGACATTTTCCAGTTCCGATTGAAAACTAAGGGGAAAGAATGGGCCATTTGTGCAGATTCATGTGAAGAGCAAGTGAAGGACAGAGGACTTAACAACAGCAGGACGATAGGAATACGTGATTACATTGAGCCACACAGAAGAACGACTTTTTTGAAAGGGAAAAAGTCGGCGTTTGGGATAGTTTATGAAACCGCAAGTAGAAAAAAATGATTCGAAAAGAAAAGTCGGCCGTCTCGGGAGTGCCAAAAATTGTCACTTGCAACAGGCATGGTATCGGAGCCGTGCGCAAAAATGTAGGAAGAGAAAAAGGTGATATCGCGCCTCACCAAAAATTGTCAGGAAAAAGGTTAAGGCGGGAGGGGAAATGCGCGCAGACGAACGGGGGGGCGCGGCAAAAAACCCATTTTTACAGCTCGCGCATCCTGCGTCCACGACCGAAAAGAGCGGCCCTAAGAGGGGAAAAAACAAAGGGAACATTGCGTCCACCCTTCGAAAATCAGGGGGAGGGGAGAAAAATAAAAAGAAAGTCATAGAAGTGAATGACCAAGTTAAAAAAAAAGAACTCTTCGGGGAGGGGAAAAAAGGAGCCGGCCAGATATTGGACAGATATAAATCAAAAAGGTGAAAGTTTTTCTGGAATAGAAAGGGAAAACATGTAAGAAGAAGCAAATGAGGGGACCCAAAAAAAAGAGGGGGGGTGTTGAGAGCGTTAGGAAAAAGCGGAAATGTGCAATGCACGGGATCCAACGGTCGCCGTAAGGGTGCCATGTTTTGTTGCAAAAAAGTATGTCAAGGTCGTGAGAAAGAAAGTTTTGAGAAAGAAAAAAAAGCGTCTCAAGGAAACAGAGGAAACAAGATAGTTTATCGCCTGAAGCAGATGATCACGAAAGAGCAGAGGAGGGACAGGAGTCTCGAAGAAAAACCTGGGAGCGAGAAAGGCGATAAACGAACAGGAAATGGAGAAAACCAAGCTCCAAAATTCCTCGATCGAAAACGTCAAGAAGAAAACGCCCTTGAGTGGAGTCAAGATGAAAGTGCCCAGAGTGGCAAACACTCCCAGTTGACTTGACTATGAGGGAAAAACAAAAACAAATAGTCCGCCAATTAGAATCGGTAAAAAGGACCGCTCCTGAAGGAAAATAAAAAAGCGCGGCAGGCCGTCCCTCCCGCGACAATCGAAGTAAATCTGCAGGAAAACTTCCTCAGCCGCTACCGTCGCCTGACGTAAATGGCAGGTAAACGCCTGAAGGAAGGGATTTCAGGGTTAAAACGACGTATCTGTTAGAGGTCGGGGGGTTGTTGACATTGTGAGCGAAAGAGAAGTTCGGTGAGGTCATCCTTTCTTGTTGAGCCACTTATCTGGAGTCCGAGGCGCGCTGCGGGTACAAGGACTACTGACCGACGGGACAGAATGGGAGAAGAGTCCAAGAAAAAACATTAGTTACGAGATTGGGAGAATGAAATAAAAAGAGGAGGAATTAATACAAAAATTGCCGGTCCAAACGCGTTGAGCATTCCACACCTGGAAAGGAAGAGAAGAACGAGGGTCCCGATATAAAAAGGCACAAACGCGGAGCCCAGGAAGGACTCATAGAAAACAGGAAGGGAAAGTGAAGAATCCAGGGAGGAAAGGTTTCAAACTTATATGGAAAAACGGTTAGGATAAAACGCTTGAACATAGGGGGGAGGCAGACGCCGGTCAATAACATTTAAAGGCAGAGGGAAGAACACGGGGGTCGAAAGAAAAGTAAGGTTCTTAAGGGGGGAAATTGCGAAAGAAAGCGCACGGCGAGCTCCGGGAGAAATTACGACGTTGAATAACAAAAAGTGAATGAAATAAGGGGGTATACATATGCGTGAAAAAGCGGTCAAAAATTACCTGGGTAAGAGCCGGAAAAAAAGAGAAATGGCAAAAGAGGGGGGTTAAGATGGGGCACACAAAAAATATTTCAAAGAGATCGATGCCGCCGTAAAAGCGGACCAGTGTAGGGGTACAAGGGACGAGGAAAGGGGAAAAGGTCGTAAAAAGCGCAGGCTTTGAAACGAGATCAACTCTAGATACGGATTGGAACCATTAACAACAACGGGGAAACGCCAACATCACAAACGGAGAAGCGTTGGGGTAGATGAAACCGATGGTTCGGGAGGTTGTTGGGAGGTGGAGGCAGAGACCGTTAGCAGGACAACTTAAAACTGGGAAAGAGTTCGACGCGAACGCTCCACTTGTTGGGGGGGAAAAAAAGGATCAAGAGAAAAAAGGGGTATACGCGCGGGGGGGTTAGGCAGTGTCAGAGCTTCCCTAGAAGGAAAAAGTCGGGATAGATAGAAGGCGGAGGAAATTTCAGGCAGACCACAACAATTTCTGCGAAGAAGAGGGATCTTAGAAGGTGCACAACGCCGAATCTTGGAGGGGGTTGAGGGAGGGAATAGAACTGCAAAGAACGTACGCCACCTGATGATGCTTCGCTGATGTTTGTACCACCCCAGAAACGCAGCAAAGAACAAGAATCTTTGGGACGTGGGGGGAAATCATCGGGAAAACTAAGTCGGAGGAGCGACCTTGGGGAAAGGAGAGGAGGGAAAGGGGGGGGGGGGCCCTGCGGCTCAGAGATCATGGTGTAGTTTGGGTTGAAAAACGGAAAGGAGTCGCGTTTCAAGCAAAAGGGGCGACGAATCAGATCGCAGGGAGGGAGAAGAGGTTTCCTAGGGACCGCGAAGAGACCGAAGCTTAATAGGGGGGAAAAGTTTTGAGAATAAAACTGTTCCTCGACACCGAACCGGTACACTGGGGCAAGGGAGAGCATTTCGAGGGGGGGGGGGATGTTGTGGAGGAGGGACCGCCCTCGTTGCAGGCGGGATTGGTTGGAAGGGACGAGTAGATAAGGACCCAGAGGCTGTTAAGGAAAGGAGCCAGCAAGAAGAACCGAGAGAGGGTGAAGGCCGTGGGGAGTGGGGCGAGAACGAGGGATGGGCTGTCGAGAATGGGGAGGGGCTTTCGAATAATGTGGCATCCGAAAGCGAGTAGAGCGTAAAACGGCCGGATCGAGGAGGTAGTGGTAAAAAATAAGAAGGAATGGGGGACGGGAAGTGGGAGGGGGGGTCAAAAGGGAACGAACGTGGCGGGGGATATAGCAATAAGTGAACGAGAGGAACAAGGAACTAGAGAAGTGTGGTGTGGGAGAGCGAGAAGAGAGTCGAAACCGGGGGAGCGTAATTATGGGCGGGAGAAGGGGACGGGGGAAGCATAAAAGATGAGGAGAGGAGGCAGACAACGGGAACGAAGGGGGGAGGAGGCCCGAGAGAAAGTGGGAAGGAACGGTATGGGGGGGGGGGAGGGGAAGCACGGCCGGGATTAGTCAGATGTGTATCGGGAAGGAGACAACCGGAAAAAAAGGGAGTGGAACAAGGAAAGGAGGGGGAGAGTAAGTAGTAAGGGTGTTGGGAAAGGAAGTTAGGATCGGGGGGAGTGGGTGGAAGGGGTAAGGAATGCATCAGGAAGGGGAAAGGGTCGAAAAGGGGCGGGGGCGCAAAGTACGAGCGGGGATGGGGGGACGAGGAAGGACTAGCAGTGGGGACGTGAAGGGGCGAAACAGGAAAGACTGAGGAGAGGCCGGGGTAAAGGTCGACTGAGAGGGGAGAATTGGAGAGGGGGGTGGTGGAAGGGTAGAGATACAAAAAGGAGCGTGGCGAGGGAGGGCAGGGAACAGGAGAGGTGGAGAGGAGGCGAGGGGAATGAGGCGGACCGAGAAGCCTTGGAGAGCGGGTCGAGGTAGAAGAGGGGGGAACCGACCCAGGGGGGACACGGAGAGGTAGGCTGATATAATGGGTGCGAGCGAACGCAGCGGAGTTAGGGAGAGGATGAATTGCAGGAGAAAGAAAAATAAAGAGCGAAGGCCTTGTAGGCGGGGAGAGGGAAAGGGGGAAGGGGAAGTAGACAGCAAGGAAAACGAGAGACGAAAGGACGACGGGCGCGGCGGGGAGGAATACTCAAGGCGGCTGAGGAAAACAGAGGGGTAAGGCCGGAAGAAAGGGAGAGGTTGGGGTGGACGGGGGTGAGTCCAGAGAATGAAGTAGGAGGGACAGTCGGAGGGGGATGAAAAGTAAGAGGGGACAGCTCAAGATGAGATACCAGCTTTGATCTCGTGGTGAATATAGAGTCTATCGCACTCTGACTGGATGGTGCGCTCAAGGGAAAGGGGGGGATGATAGAGGAGGAAGCACAAATGAAAACCTTGGCTTAATAGAATCTTCAATTTCAAGAAGATGGACTACAAGTGAAACGAAGACGGACTACGGACTCGCCACTTGGCGCAGGGCCGCTGAGTCGGATTGGGGCGAGGAAGCGAGAAAGACGCTTCAAATGTGCCGGGCATTGCGTTGAAATGGGAGGGAGCAAAGGGACAACAACAACAGGGAAGAAAAGAGAAAGGAAGAATCTCTAGAAGCAATCCCCATAAGCCGTATGAAGCCGCCTCGAATAAACAAGAAACCAAGACACAACAAGGACGCCGGGGAGGGACGGTCCCCGCGTAGAACTGTGTACAGCGCCCCTGCTAGCGCTGACGTGAGTTAAGTCAGAGTGGAAAGAAACGGAAAAAATACCAAAAACCCGTAACGTAATCCGAAGTAAAAAGGCGTAAGTAGGGGCGCGATGGATAGAAAAAAACGCGTCACAGCCAGGTCACAAAGGGGGGGAATGGACATAAAAAGGGGGGATAAACCTCAGAGGCGACCGCCAAAGCATCCACTTCCACGGTCAAAAAACTTAACACCCGGATACTGTGTAGGAACCCAACTTACAGGCAAAATGCTACAGCACAAATAGAAAGGAGGGAAGGCGGGCGTAACGCAGAAAATGAAGGAGAAAAGAATATAGAAACGACGATTCGCACGCCCAAACATAAGTCGGAGAAAACTGGACGACCGGAAGAACAAAAAAAAAGAAAACAGGGAAGCGCCGAGCAGGACCGTACATGAAGAAAGGCAACGCAAATCAGATGACAGCCGACGGGAATACCATATGAAAAAAAAAAATGCAGCACCCGCAATTGTCAAGGTCTCCGGGGCAAGGAGAAGATAAGCCATGGAAAGGTAGAAGTCCGAGAACCACGGGATTAAGAATAGGGTCTCGAAGACAACCAAGAGAATACGACGGGCCATGAAATCAGATCAAGAGAGTCTCCAAGGTACGAAAATTAGGAAGACAAGGTCCGAAGAAGGATCTCGAACATGGGGGCATTAGACGGGGAAGATGACGGAAGAAGAACGTATACAGAGGCATGCAAAAAAAAGGGAGAGTCATCCGCAGATGGCTAAAGGAAAGCGAATTGGGTTAAAAGGGGGGGAAGAAATGGATGTATCAAGTCCAATCCCCACAAAAAAAACAAGCCCTCGGTACTTGAAGAAAAAGCTGCGGATGTCCATGGATTTTGCTTGGGACGCAGGAAGAGGAATGGAATCATATGCGAAAAAACTCCAAAAGAGCGGGGGGAGAAAGAGCGAACCAAACACGGTCGCTCTAATCGAGCGATTGAACTCATGAAAAAATCTCCTAAAGCATCGACGCGTCGCAAGGAGGGGTGACTCACTGTTGGCGCGAAGTCACCAGCGAGAAAAGGAAGCGGGGAAAAAAAGGGAATCCCAAGAAAAAAAGGGGATAATTAATGGCAGGTGGCATTGGGGTGAACGGCAAAAAGGAGACGAGTCAGCTCTCAGGGCAGCGCATGAAACCCCTGGAAAAGACCTTAAGTGAAACAGTGCCCCGGACTACCAAAGTTACTCGATCTAACTCACAAATCTGTGGAAAATATATCCCAACGTTACTGGCCGGGGAAATCAAACCGTCCATGTGCGATAGGCAAGATTCCAACATCGGAGAGGATATGCGACAGCAAATCGGGGAGGGATGGTTTTATCCTGGATCAGTTAGTAGCGAAGCGCTAGGGGGACGGGAGGTGGGACGATTTTGGTATATAATCAAACCCCCCTCGAGGGGGATTGCGGGACTATAGTCAAGAAGGGTTTGAGACCCTGGGAGAAATGGAGAAAGTTGAGGGACTTCCTCAGTCGTGGAAGCAGGTCCCACAGCACGTTTCGCCCCGATGAGATGGAAAAAAAGAGACACCAAGGCACCGAAAAAAACACCAAAATCACCACAACCAAGAAAGCAACAATAGAAAATCGGGGGAAAGCAAGGGGAATATCGCAATGATTTACTTCCCAGGGAAAGAAGGAGGGACCGAAAAATGCGCCGAAAGCGGCAAGATGTCGTGGTAATCGGCAGGGGAAAGAGAGGGGGAAAAGACATGGCGAGGGGCAGCGTTTTTGGAAAAGAATCAGGGGCATACAAAAGTTATGGCGAGAAAAAGGTGGACGCCCGTCATAGTGCCCTTCCTCACGGCGTCATGCGCATGGACGAATCACTGAGGAGTCGGAGAAAAAGGAAAAAACTGTTGAAGTTTATCGAAAGGCGCCGGGAACCCGGGGACGGAAGCGAATACGAAAGAAAATGCAAAACGCGTAGACAATTTTTCTTAGAACGGAAAAACTAGAACCTGCTGTGGGACATGGAAAAAAAAGGAAGCGGTATGGGGGTTGTCGCAACATTTTTAGAGAAAAACGAGAAAGCCGACGGCGGACAGGTAAAGCAATTACGTCCTGACGACGTGAAGGGGGGCACTCTTTAGTCCTTCATGAAAAGACAAGAAATGGGGGAACAGGAAGAAGTTTAAGCCCCACTTACCTGAGAGAACGATTAATAGAAACAACAGGAATGGTAGAGCAAATTCTTGCCGATAGCAGAGGGTGCCTACTATCAGACATGGAAGGAACGGCCTAAAGGGGCACTTGGTGAGAACAACTGAGAGAAAAAAAGGTTGACGAAGTTGGAAGGGGTTGGACGATAAGAACTTAAGAAATGGAGAAGAAATAAAACAGTGTAGGACCAAGGGAGCATCAAAGAGTCCAAACTATAAAACGTTCCCGCTCAAGGCATCGGAACACACAACTAGCTGACTGGAAAAGTGCCCGCATGCTGAGAGGCACAAGGTTAAAATCAGATAACTAAAAAAGTTAATACATGGGGCAATGGGGGACCATGGAAACGAATCTCTAACGGGGGGGGGGATTAAGGGGGAGGGCAGGAGGCAACGTATAGAATTGGGCGGAGAAAAGAACCAACAGATGTTTCTCAAAATTAAAAGTTCGCCCGGGATCGGAAAAACTGAAATATGAAAGAGGGTGAACAGGTCAGGTGCCGAGGTCTGCCAGATATCGAGGGGAGGGAAAAAAAATAGGCTGTTGAAAGCAGAAATAACCTTAGTCAGGGGAGAATTTGAAAAGTCCCGTTGGTCATCTCCATGCTAGGGAGAGGGAGCTGGAGATTGGAAGAGATCCAAGATCGAGAAACATCAAGCCACAACAGAAAAAAGAAGGGGGGCAATCAGATGCATTATGTCGGGACCCGGGCAACGCAACCGCCTTAAAGGACACGAAACGGGAAGAAATGATGTGGGATTTCAAATGTGAAAGTCTAAGGGTGCGGCGGGTCCAAGGTTTGGTCCCTTAAGAAAAGCCCGATCGAAGTGGAGCCTGGAACGGGATAGGGGAAGGAGTAGGAAGGTGAGTGAACAGGCTGAAAAGATCAGAAAGAGGGTGAAGGCTAGGCGGCTTTGGGGAAAGGGAGGAAATGTAGGGAAAAAGTGAGCCGACACTGGGAGGCGGCCTGGATGGAAAGGGTCACGCAGCGTGAAAGGGAGAAAACTACCGGCAGATGGTTTTGCTCGGATGTGGTTAATGAATGGAAAGAGACTCCTGGGTGGGAACTTCTTCGAATTGGCTGTTTGGGGAGCGTTCCGCACTAAAAACTGAAGGGGGGGCGTGGATTCTACTGCAGTCGTGAGTGGAGCTGGAATTGGAAGGCATGTAAAAGCGGTTGGACCTGAAGGAGGCAAACATTCCGTCACAGAGCGCTTTGGGCGCGGAGAATCCAACTCTCACTGGCAAAACTTGTGGAAGATGTCTAACCCAGAGAAGGTAAGTGAGCATCCAAAGGAACAACTGAGGTGTAAAGAAAGTAGACCCGGGACTCAATGATGGGTGCGCGGAGAGGAAACCAAAAACAATTCGGATAGATTGCCAGGGGCGCAACTTTGAACCAGATTTCGTCTCTGTCGGCAAGAGGGGGGGAGAACCGTTGGGTTTTGTTTTGAAGACATACAAAACATGCCACTTGACGCACAGGCAAATAGGGAATTGAGAAAAGGTCCGGCCTGGGGTTTGGGAAAAGAAGGGGTGAGCTAGGGAATCAAGAGCTCACACCAACAAACGAGGAGGAAGATGCCCGAGGGATCAATAAAGTCTTAAAATAAAGGACCTGTGAATGTTCATGAAAACCGATGAGGAAAATTAAATGGAGTCTTTGGTGGAAACATCAAAAGCCCTGCGACTGTCCCAGAATACAGAAGGGGGCAAAACAGGAAGGCTCGGAGCAACTGTGGCAGCCCTGAAGAGCCTCACCTGAAAGGGAACGTTCTGTCTCAGACGTAAAAGACAAAAGAGCTAGGGGAGGGAAAGGCGGGGTGAAACTGCTGACTTGAAAATGGCGGTAGAAGAAATTCAAAAGCCGAAAAACAGGGACGTTCGTCCGCGTCGGCAAAGTGACTATATGCCCGCAGGGATCCACTCACAGGTCCACGCGCCTCGTAAAAAAAAGAAAAGGGCCACTAGTTCATCCCTCAGCCAGTCTTTCAAAATCGAATGGAATGACAGGGGTTTGTTCACAGTCATGGGAAGACTGCCCCAAGCGCAAACCTGCGCATAGGATATCCACTTCAGGCCGGTCAAAAGAAGGCAACCCTCGCCGGTAGGTTGGGAGTCCCTTGTGTCCACCTGAACAGGAAAGTTAGAAAAGGAGAAAGCCGACGAAACTGCCGAAACATAAACGCATCAAGAAAAAGATCAATGCCCGTAGGACCTCCGGAGAATGGTTCCAAGGACGAAGCCGCCGGCCAGGTCAAACGGAAAGAAATTTCCATCTCAAACAATTAGAGGTCTTGCTCCGCAAAATCTTGGAACCCGCAAAAATTGCAGGGGGAAAAAACCGTAAGCAGTACAGTGAAAATAAGGCGCATACGGCATCAGAGGGTTCACCTCCATTCGCGGTTTGTGAAGGGCAGAAACGGAATAGGGGAAAAAAACATAAAGGGATTGTGGATTGTATTTAGATGACTCAAAGGAGAATGAATCTAGCCAAGGAGGGAATAGGCAGGTAACAGATCCTCGACGACAGTCGAAGAAAATCCCAGAATAATCAGGGTGCAAAAGAATGGGAGTCGTAAATTTAAATTAATTGGGTAGGAATCGATCAAGAGGAGCAGGGGCGACACTAACCACCATAGTGGGTTTTTTCACGATAAGGAAACCGTGATGACAGTGCCCCAAGGAAAACTGAGTGGTGGGGACAAAGGGAAAGCTTCAGGGAAAAAGGGCAATTAGTGAAACATCATAAGGGGCGGTCATGTCCATGGCAGTCGCAAACGGAAGGGTGTAGGGTGTCAGGGAGAAAGTCCAACCAAATGTGTGATATCGCGCAGCAAAAAAGGTCTTCAAAGTGGGGAAAGATGGAAGGGGCACAGGAGATAACTGTTGGGAGGAGGGCGAGGAGAAAACATTTACCCTCGCCGTCCCATTAGGTCCGTCCAAAAATCTAAATCTCCCCAACCAGGAATTAAACATTTAGACAACGTATCCAATGAATCAGGCTGGTTGAGAAAAGAGTAAAACCGGCCTGGGGGGGAATAATTTAAGGAGACTTATAGGTCAAAATCAGATAACAAGAATCGTGGAAGATATCAATCACAAAGGTAAAGGGGACGTGGAGAGAGAATGAAAAGTCAAAAAATTGCGGCAAGAACCAAAAAGGGTCCCCACCCTTAGGACGGCTGTTTGATGATTTAGTCACGGGGACTTAAAGATGGGGGCCCTTCTAACTTTCAAAAAAAGGGTGAGAGGGGAGGATGGGAGGGAAAAAAAAGGAGGGTGGAAAGAGAAGGGGATGGATCGGAAAAGATTGAGGGGGGGATGGGGGGGAGTAAGAGAAGGGAGGGGGTGGGAAACGAAAAAAGAGGGGAGGAGAGAGAGGAGGGGGGGGGGGAAGAAGAAAGAATAAAAAGGATTAGGGGGGAGGGAAAAGGGAGGAAATGGAAGGGCATGGGGAAAGTTCACACGAGCGGGGGAGACTTGGGGGAGGGGGAGGGGGGGGGAACCTGATAGGTCGGGTGACGAACCTCGTGTTTCCCATCGTAGAAAAAAGCTGAAAGTTGGGAAAACAAACTCTAGACAAGAGACCTAGTACTCAGAAATGATGAATGGGAACCGTCCTACTAGGAAGGCGCCTGAAACTAGGCGAGGCTGCTTTCAGACAAAAAAAAAACACAAGAAAAGAGTCTGATAATCTTCAACAAGCAGGGGGACCATCAAATTGACCTATCTTTAAAGCTCGAAAGACGACTGCGAAGCGGTCGGAAGTCCTATGACAGGCAATGGTATCAGGAAAGAGACAGAAAGGGGTCAAACTGAAACAAGAAAATCGCTCGAGAAAGAGGGGCAAAAGACCGCAAGGCGCGGCCTCTCCGGCATACCGTCAATCACTGGACATCGCAATGCATCACTAACTCAGACACCTGGACCTATACGTAAATGTCAGAGGAAGAAAGTAGAAGAAGTATCAGTTGCTCCCCAATCTCTTCTTGTGTTGTGAAAACTTTGATGCGCCTTCGTATGTTGCCTTTAAAATCCAGAAGTGGGAGGAAGTAAATATCAGGTCTTCTCTCGCTCACTAGGAAACGGGAAAAAGAACGAACGACTGGCTGCTAAGAAGGCTCTCCCGGGGCGAAAAAAATAGGGAAGGTTAAAGCAGCCCCGGAGGGGAGCGCATATACCGAGTCAACCCCACGGTTGACAGCTCTCCAAAAACAATAGTCTTGAAGAAAAAAACGTATTTGTACGGGTATAAAAAAAAAACAGCAACGGGCACAAACTCTCATAGAAAAGCGATGATGATTGAAATCGCATGGACGGGGGCCGAGGGGGATGCGTCGAACGGAAGTGTGGCGATATAAACAGAAGCGCTGAAAAGATCTTTATTGAACCGCCGACGCCAAGGAAGGCAAAAGGGCCCGCGTCCGACAGTGATTAATAAAGATTGCGTCAAAGCAGCAATGGCATGCGTGAAAAAAGGGGGGGGGGGGAAAAGAATGACTACGGGGACACAGGACATTATAAGGACGGTCGTTACCCGTCGACATCCTTTGGAGCTCCCCCGCGAAAAACATTAAAAAAGGGGCCAGAGGTAGGCTCCACACGCCCGGAGAAAAAACGCGATGAACGCTGTGACCATGTATTTGGACAAGACAGGCTGCGACCGTATTTGTCGCAATGGAAGTTGTACAAAATATGTGAAACTCTAAAGATGACGTCTTCAAAAAAAGCAAAAAAAATGCACAATGACCGGGGAGCTCGGCGAGGATTCAATGTGCTGGCGGGGGAATTTGGACTGGTATCCCCGGTACTGCAAAACTGGTCAACCCAATTCAAGAGAACCCAGCGGACGCTCAAACGAAAATGGCAAATTACAAATTTGGAACGCGCATGAGGAAGAACCTTACTGCGGTCGATACGAGGCAGTGATCCTATTCAAGACTCGTGACGAAGAGGACATGAAAAACGCTCCGAATCTGATGGACTTTCGGTTGGGAGACTATTGTCTGGAAAACTACCCGTCCGAAGAGACAAGTCCTCGCGGATGTTACAAAGCCGGAAAAGTGCAAAACTTCGTTCTTCTTGGGAAAATGTGGACGTGGGGGTTCCTGATGCCTCAGCGGAGCGCTGGGGGGGGGAGACGCCAGGCGGTTCTTGGAAGGGAGGATAGGCGACAACATGTTTTTCTGCCGCAGGAGCAACCGCCGTACTTTCAAGGAGGCGTGGAAAGCCGGAGGACGCGGTTCGGGGAGAGAAGCTGAAAAAAAACTTCGGTCCACAGTTCAGCTGACTGAAAGGAGGTGTGTAGGGCAGAAAATGTTCAGTCCGAGCATCAAAAAAGGGGGTCACTGGGCCATGGGCGTAGCAATCGCCTGAATATTGTGGTGCTCTTTTTACTCCTCGTCAGGCGGTATGGAAAGAAAAACAGGGTGGGGTAAAGCAGACTAGACTAAAGGAGTGCAACACACAGCAGGTATAAGGGCCCACGGAGGAAAATGAGACGGGAGAGGTCCTGACGCAGCGAGGGGAGTGGATGGGAGGGCGGTTGCAGAAACATAATTGAGGATTCAGATAAATGGAACCCGGGTGACCCGAGTGACGACAATGGGTGTGCAGAAGGGAAAGATAAAGAAGCAGTACAAGGAAGGAGGAAGATCGGGGGACGAGCTCAGAGTAGGGCGAAGGGAGAAGGTGGGCGATAGGGAGAAAGAACCTTGTAGGTTCATGGTTGTTCTAGTGGAGTTGGATGGTACTGTAGCTAGTGGGGTTGGCGAATAAGAGGTTAAAGGTGGAGTTTGGGTTGGCTATGAGGAGTAACAACACGGGAGAAAAGGGTTCAAGGAGAGCCATACGGGGCAAGGAGAACGTAAACGCGGTCCAGTGAGGAAACTCTAGAAAAAAGGGGGAACTTGTCTTTTGCCCGTCTAACTGCAGGACAGTAATTCAGCGACGTATCGGGGGTAAAACCACCACTTGTAGCAAGAAAAAAAAGAAATGGTTCGGTCTGGCGGAGAGCGCGGAATAAATTCAAGGAAAATGGCGGTCGGGGCGAGTCTGAAAGGATTGGATGACAAAAAAAAAAAGAGAGAAAAACCAAAGGCACATCAGGCCGCGATCGCCCAAGAAAAGTCCAGGCGGCCAGCAGAGTACAGAATCCGGGCAGGCCTTGCGAGTCCACGGAGACAAAAAAGGTACCGCCCTCCGTTTGAAACCTTGACAGGACTGCAGTGCAGAGGGATGAAGGCGACCTGGACGTTATCATCCACCCGGAGAGAGCTAAGAATCAGGCCGCGAGGGATAGCAGAACCCGGGACACATCCCTTTGGTGAAACCTCTGCCGACGACAAATAAATTACGGCTAAAGGAAAAAAAGCGGAAGAAATGACTCTAAGGTCCAGATAAAGTAGTACGGTAGAGAAGGGGGAAATGCAACACGTATGAAAAAGAAAAAATGGGGGGACGCGCATTACGACGGAACGCAAAAAAAGACGAACAAGCGGAGACCCAGTTCGGAAAATTCCGGTGGAGAGGCGGTTCGTAAACATACAACCAGTTTAGGCAAAAGCATCCGGCAACCAAATCCGGGAAACGCAGGTCGAGGAAAAGATCGACAGCCCTAGGGGATTACAATTAAACCAATGACACGCAGCATGTGAAGGGTTGCACCGGCATAAACAGACTAAGCATTGGAGGGAGGCAAGTACTCAGAAACGCCGTGAAAGACCTAAGATGGAGAAAGAATAAACTAGAAAAAAAAGTCATCGAGAATAGCGAAATAGTTATCAAAAAGACTAGGCCTAAACGACGTGCGCCCATATTGTCGAACTGCATCAGCTGCTATACAAGTAAAGACCAGGTTCTAGCCTAAGCATGAAAAAAAAGATCGAAGTGGGTTCCGGGGGGGGGGGTGCAGGCATATTAGCAAATCCAAAAAAACGGAAAGCAAAACAGGGGAAAACGGAAGGAGATATAAAATAGGAGCAGGAAGAAAAATGGGGGGGGCGGATACGGTCATAGAGGTCACCAAGGAAAATTTGCGATCGCGAACAACAAAATGCGCAACTAGTGAAAAGTACATGGTCAAAGGAGGATCCGTCCTACGGCGTCAGAGATGTATAGGAAAGAAAGGCACATTTTTTCCCGCAAAAAAAGACATGTCGAAGGAGGAGTAAAATCATGGGCGTGGAACCATCCAGTAACACCCAGGTCTACTGATCGTCATTGAAAATAGGAGGAAAACGTCGCCAAATACGGAACCTCCTCTCAGGGCTGCTTCGATCGGAACACATTAGAAAAAGTAGAGAACCTTAACCAAAGCAAAAAACGGCAATGGGTTTGACAGAAAATGAAGGGAAACATCTTTCAGCGCTGATTGGTAGAATAGAAAAGAGAGGGGCGACCGCATCCTCCGGAACAAACCATTAGTAGCGAGGCGGCTCACACTGGGTAAGCGGTTGAGCGCGCGTTTTAGACTGACGAAACTAGAGCGCTAAATGGGGGAAGTCAACCGTGAGTTGACTCAATGGTGGAAATGAAACTCCAAACAGTCGATGGGGATGGACTTGGAAAAATATATGCACGACTGTTGGAATCAACCATGGGAAGGGGGGGGGGTCCAGTTTTTCGTCAACGCCCCACAGGCCGATGAGACGCCGATGCCCCACTTTCATGACAGGGTCCTGCGCGAGGGAAAGTAACGAAGAAATCAGAAAAAAAGAAGAAAAACTCTAAAAAAAAACAACCAAAGAAAACCGTCCTTACGGGAAATAAGTTAAAGTGGTCGTGATAAACCGCGAGCAGATGCCTATCAGAAAGGGAAAAGGATGGACGGACCGTAGGACAACCGGAGAGGTAAAATGAAGGGGAAAAGGGAAAGAGTCGGCCGTGTCAAGGTGTCCACTCGTTCAGAAAATGTTTGGCTTTTTAGGGCGGATTTCCCCTGAACGCCGTCAGGCGCGGGCGGGCCTGGGAAAAGCAGATCGGAAAAGGGAATAGGGGGGGGGAAGACAATCCGCTGGGGGAAGGAATTTCGAACCTGCTCGCTTTAGCGCGAAACCCTAAAATCAGGAGGATTATACGGGGGAGCAGCAGGAAGGGCAAAATGAATGAGGTCTCAAAATGAAAATCTCAAAGAGGGTATGGCGCAAAAATTTTTATCTCACGTTCCTCGGTTCCTACGGAGGGAAAGAAAAATATCCCAACTCGACCGAGAAAAAAACATCTGAGAAGCTGGCGATTGAAAAGGCAAAGGGTCCATCGTTGGGAAAATTGGTAAAGGCAAGTCTGAAAGGGAACTATTCAAGCCAGAACTTCACCGATGAGTGAGTGAAACGATTCTGGACCGCGGGGGAGAGAGACGACGAGAGAAGACGACATGGAAAAGGAAAACGAATACAGAAAGGACTGCTATTTTCAGGCAACAGCCATGTTTCAATTTCAACATAACAGGGGGGTACCTTAGGGGGCCTCTCGGGGACGGTCAACAGGAGAGGAAACTAAGCGGGTTCAACTGGTATAGCCACGCGAACAAAAGGGTCAAGCTCGGCCCAAAAAAAGCCATCGCTAAAACTGTGGGAGGAATGTGTGCACGCGATATCAGGGCCAAAAAAAAGGTTTGACGAGAACTGACCCCAGACTATACACTGAGGGGCAGGGGGGAACCTGGAAATCACGGCATTGATATTGAGAGGAAAGTATGGTTTCCAAAGATTAAAACCAGACGGAAGGTGTCCCAGAAGCCAATTGAACGCGGCGCAATCATGAATGGAAAGACGTTTAATGCAAATTGGGGTGGAAGGTGCGAGGTGCACGCTATCGATGGAACGAAGAGAAAGGAAGGCAAAATGCCATGGGAAAAGCCTCAAAGGAAACGCACCAGGGAAAGGGGTGGTTTCCGAAGGTACAGGGGTTAAGGCGTGTTTCAAACCAAGCGAAGCTCGAACTGGTAGTTAAGAGGAGTGAAAAGCATCAACATCCAAATCATAACCATGAGGAAGGGAAGATTCATTAAGGGTCGCACCAAAAGCAACCGAGACACCAGATGTGAAAAAAACATGAGAGGTGGCGAATTGTTTCAGACGTTCTGCAGAAGGGATCAATTTGGCCCCGAGCATCGATCAGGGGGGAGCGAAGAGTACTCGTTTGCAATTACGGGGGGGAACAGGCGAAAAGTAAGACAAAAGGGAGAGGCACGGAAGCCGGAGTGAGGCAAAAAAAAAATTTCATGACCGGGAAAACCTGGATTGGCGAATATCAGTCACAGACGGAAAGACAAAGCGCAAAAGGCAATGTAGATGGGACGGGAAGGTGTGATAAAAAGCGCGAAAGTGGCAGCTAAAAAAAGTTGGAGTCAAAATTCTTGGAATTAAAACGTGGCTGAAAAAAGGAGCTGGTAAGGTCCCTGATGCAGTACGGGAGCAGCGGAATTCTCCTGAGGGGAAGTCAGATTGAAATACGCGGGGATAAGACAGGCCTGTGAGGATCACCAAGAAAAGGAAATGTCGAAGGGAAGTCCCGGCGTGTAAACGTGGCGACGCGCATCATGAAAAAGAAAGGTAAAAGACGGAAGAAAGGAGAGAAGGGCATGTTCTTGAATCGTTGGAAGGTTGCGGAAGATCAATTTTGTGGTATAAATCTAGGGGGTTGAGGTACCCCAAGACATAACTTGCCAGGCGAAAGGGGGGGAATTTGGCCTACTCCGATTGCGGACTCTGGGAAGTAGAGGATTTGGATACTAGGAGAGAAAAAACAAAAGCAAGAAAATCCACAAAATTCCCAGAAGAATAGGAAGTGAATCCGTTCAAGAGGTCCAGTTGCATTTCGTGGGGGTACATCAAAAAGCCATGGACGTCAAAAAAACAAACGCCGGGAAACTCAGAATCGCCTAACATCAGATGAAAGCAGCCATGCAAGCTCTGCGCCGAAGATCTGCATCGAA
>Ga0179593_1539913_pt1 | contig 22131 bp, 17 predicted proteins | sample CZODoug2_1_08_16_FD_185931 | JGI IMG/M metagenome (GOLD analysis project Ga0179593, IMG submission 185931) | Vadose zone soil fungal communities from Angelo Coast Range Reserve, California, USA - CZODoug2_1_08_16fungal (PacBio error correction) | ecosystem: Environmental > Terrestrial > Soil >...
AGCCAGGAGGGCTAGGAAAGTCGAAAAAAAGATGAAAGAAAGCTAGCGGAAGGGACAACGAGCAAAAGGGAGGTGTCAGAGACATAGAAAGAAGATCGGCCAAGGGAAAAATCCGGAGGGGCACCCTCAATCCCACGACCAGCGGTCAAAGAACCATGAGAATCCAAAGAATAGAAGAGATTATGGGAGATTTCGACCCAACGGCTGCCTCAAACGCTCGTAAAAGGCACGAAAAACTTCGGTATGGGAAAGTTCAACTCAGACGAATGGAAGGACTCTAAAGAGCAAAGGCATGGCCAGGTTAGAAAAAGAGATGATGTAGAAACCGAAAAGCAAAACGCGGGGCGGGGAGAGGAAAAAAAATCAGGGAGGAGGGTCAAAGGATCGCCGAAAAACTCGCAATCAAAGAGCTGAGCCTTTGCGAGCAAAGGATGGGGAAGGACCCCATGATGAATGAAGGACGAGGCCCTCCGAAGGGCCACAAAAAATAGACTGAGACATAAAATCTCAGGATAGATGTATCATGGGGTGGGTGGTGGGTGGTGGGGGGGGGTGGCAATTAAAGAGGGCGTAGGTAAAAAACTCCGGCGAAGGATCCAAAAAAGACGCGTAAAAGCCGGTAAGAACTTGGAGCAGGATAGGTGGTTAGGTTTGAAGAAAGCGAGTTCAAGGCTCTCAGATTGGGAGCGAGCCTCGTGGAGAGGGAAGCAAGAGGGGAAGCGGAGTAGTGCCAAAGAAAAAAACTATGATTCGCGCAGAGCAGCAGGAAGACAAGAACGTGCGGGCTATAACCGGAGGACGGACGCATCGAGCGGGTAGAAGATGCCGAAAAAAAATGAAAGGCGAAAAAAAATCCGAGCAAAAGTTGGGGTGGGGGATGAGAAAACACGGAAGGCGCTCAGCCGCTAAAAGAGTCAGGGAGAGACGGGGAGACAGAGAGAAAACGAGGAAAAAAACACTTCACTTGCCTCTCCAAGAAAGTTAAAATTCTAAAGAATTGTTAAGGACACTCTGTGCAAATGGCCAAAAAAAGAGCGAAACGTGTAACCAGGGGAAAGACAGTTCCTAAACCGTGTGAGGAGAATCGGGAAAAGCAAATAGAAAAACTCGTAAGCTACGCAAAGTGCCAGGGAAGGTATATCATCGGAGAGAAAACGGACTCCGAAAGAAGTCAGGAAGTCGCGAAAAAGAAAAAACGGAGGAAAAAGCTCGAAAAAAACTGAGAGGAAAAATCGAAGGGAAGGAAAGTTCCGCCCCCGACGGGGAAACCTCGCAAGGGCGATCAGAAATCCGGAAGGGAGCGTTGAGTCCGGAAAGATCCAAAGAATACGGGAACAAGGCAAAAACCTGGGAGCAAAAAGCCGCAAGGATCCTGCTCTGAAAATAGAAGTCATGTAAGGGGAAAGGGAAAGGAAGGCAGACAAAAAAACGGCCGACGAAAGCAGCACCGCAAAAAACGGGCGAAAAATCTAGCAGATTCGGGGGAGGGGAATAAGAGAGAAAGCCCGTGGATATTTGCATAACTCCCCAAGAAAAGAAAACCCAAAAAAAAAAGGCGGAGGAAAAAGTCCTGGAAATTCTACCCTGGAAGGATCGAAATCGAGAGTTGCGGGGGGTGTGCCCAAGACGTGCCCATTAAAAGAGAAAACTACAAAAAGCTCGAGAACCGTGATCATTCGCATACTGAAGAGAAACGAAAGGCGGGAAAAACCGTCAGGGGAGGAAGGTCGACAAAAAGAGCACCTAAAACCCAATCAATCGACTGCTGAGAAAACATCATGGTCAAGTGAGACCATCGAAAGAACGTGACCACGATGGGGGATGGAACTTGACAACGAGTGGGAGATATGAAAAAGATGCCAACCTAATACTTAACTTAGGCTATTAGCGTACTTAGCGGGGAAAGAAAAAGGTGTTGGCGTGAACTAGCAAAGAAAGAAAAACCCGAAAAAGAAATCACATAAAAAAAAAGCTGTACTCCGGGGACAGAAGAAGAACCGTCTCGTGAGAAAGACCGCTACCACGACAGGCGAGGGGGACAGGGAGGCTTAGAGGAAAGAAAAAAGAAATGATCCAAGAGCCGCAAGGGAACGGCGTTAGCTCGGAAAGATCGGGGAGAAAGTCGAGAAAAGGAAAGAATAAGACTACGAGAGGAAAGGGCATTGGGCAGTTCCTAGGACGATCGTGAAGGATCTGGGAAAGACGATCTACAAAAGAATAAAATTGAAATTAAACATCCACCGCCCGAGCCAGTTAAAAACTGCCGAAACGTAGGAAGTCTGGGGATAAGATGGGGGCTTGGGGGCACTAAGCGTCCGAGAAAAACAGGAAACCGAGATCGGGATTATTAAAAAGTGAAAGACGAAATAAATCCCAAAGGTATCAAGAAGTATTAGAGAGAGTATGAGGGAAGAGGGTGCGAGATAGGTATTAGATTTTGGAGGGCCAAGAAAAAGGGAGCAAAAAAAAAAAAAAATACCGCAGAAAAGAGGGAAGACGGACTGCTATGTCCGCAAAGCGTCTGAAGAAGCTCGAAATTATGAGAGCCCCGACTCAAGAATCGAGTAAAGAAGAGTGATGCACGGCGTCGCCTGGGCGAAAGGGCTTACAAAGGGGTGTGGCAAAGAGTCGGAAGAAAAAATTTACCAAAGAAAACAGGTAGTAACATATACCATCAGGGACCGACCATGCGATGAGGAGAAGCAAGTTCACTAGAAACAAAACCTATAAAAAGGGTAGATGAGAACAGCTGGAAAAGAAAATGACGGCAAAAAATCTCCCAGGGCGGGGGAAATTGAAAAAGGTCGAACGGGATGAAACGGATGCCGTGAGCTGGAAAGTTTTTGGTGAAAATTTCTGAGGGAAAACCCAAGAAAGAGTCCAAGAAGAAAGGTCAAAAAAAAAAGAATCGACAGTCCTCAAGATCCCAGTGCAACTCCAAGAAAATGTAGAAGCAGAAAAAGGCTCTGAAAAAAAAGAGAAAAAAGAGGTGATCGGTCGCCCAATGGGGGAAAGGTCCCTAAAAAAAACTCAGCATACAGTTTCAAATGGGCTTCAAAACCTACCAAATCTACCTAGACCAGGTAAAAGACCAAGACCGCCGACCATGGAGAAAAAAAAAAAAGCGTCGAAAAAATCCTGGACGAAAGGGAGCGCGCGAAGAAAGATAAGATCACGCTTGGAGATCGGCCTAAAGGCGACCAAGGAAAGACAGGACTCCAGGGAAATCTGAAAATCGAGGGGGCAATCTACCAGACCCAAACTGGACGTCATCCAGTAACAGAAAGAAAAGCCTCGAAGACATAGGGGCAGAACATAGAGAGCCTCAACCAAAAAATGTTTTACAGGCAGAAGCTGAGACCAATAGGGGGCATAAGATACCTCCATGACAGAGGGGTTGGGGCGTCCAAAACAAAGGAAGTCCCAGCGAGGGGCGTACGTGAAAGGGACCGTGACCGGAACGAGGGAGAAAAGCGATCCCGAATGACGGCTAAAAAAGCTCAAAAAAAAAATCTACATTCACCCGGAAAAACAACTTGATGGACACAACAACTGATTTAACAAGAGGAGTAGTCGCCCGTAAGGGGACAGAGCGTCCCAAAAGGAACTTCTAGAATCCGGACGGGGATGTGCTCGAAGGACGCGTTAAGAAATGGACTGCGAGCGGATGTAGCACTGGGGAAGGTGAAAAAAGCTTACACATTTTTGAAAAAAAACCCGAGAGACACCATCCGGGATTCTCTATCGGAAAGAGGGGTCTGGGAAAAAATATTGAAGGGTTTGGAACGACGAGGAAAAACCTAAGACTCGAATGACGGTCGTTCACATACGTCGGAAGAGGATTGCGATGAAAAAAAAACAAGGATAGTAGGAGAAGGGGAATTTTTGGCGTTACGACGGAGGAACGAGGTAGGGCGAAAAAATCGGGCATGGAAAGTCACGCAAAATGAAGCTATCTGATTTAGACTGCGTTGAGGGCTGAAAAGGGGGCTGCAGAAGAAAGAATGCCGGAGAATGGTACTAAAAATGAGGCTACTAAGGGATGAAGAAACTCAGTCGGCGCATGGAGTATTAGCAGAGAGACCTTTGGGAAGGGTAAAATCGAAAAGATGCAATCGAAATCAGACGACGAAGACTCAAGGTCGCGATCGCTCAGGTTCGCGAAAACAGGACAGGGGCCCTGAAAGATTCGGAAAATCGTGAAACGCCCACGCCAACCCCTCCACAGACTGGGTACGTACTAAAGATTGGACGGCTTGAAAATAAGGGGGGAGTCGACGCATCGTTCCCTTGAAAAGGGGAGAAAAACTACAGGGAAGAGGGTCGGGATTGAGGTGAGAAAAAATCCAAAAGGGAAAACCAGAAAAAGTCCCTCAATGGACAGAATGGGAGCCTGCGAGCGGCAAACCTCCAAAAAAAATAGCAAAAGGAGAATAGGAACCGGTGGGAAAAAGAATGAAGAGAACTGGACGGTCGCTACAGCTGCGGCGTCCGCCATGGGGAAGGAGGAAAAAGGAGGCGAAGAAGGGTTCGCCAAAAGTCCAAAAAAAAAGAACGTGCTAAAACCCGGAGATACAGTGACACCACGCTGCTATACAGAAAAAAAGGAGCGAAGAAAAAGACAGTAACCACGGCAGGTTGAAAAAAGTGGAAGCAAGAAAGGCCCTGAGAAAAAAAAAATCGGGGAAAAATTGAAGTCGAATTGAGGAAAAAACGCAACGACCGAGAAAAACGCCAAAAGGGCACACATGGAACAGAAGGAAGCTAAGAAGAAAGAACAATGTGGGAGCACCGGCCAGGACTCACGGCGAAGAAAAGGAAAATCAGGGGGAACTCCCTCAACCGAGCTGACAGAAACTGAAGAAAGCGGCAGGTACATAATCCAGACTCGGTGAGAAAGAAGTTCAGGGGAATTCGGAATATCAGAGTCAAGATAAAAAAAAGTAAACAAGGAAGATCGTCAGCAGCACGAAGAATTCCGACACGAGGATCAGAAGGAGAAAGGAAAATACAAAAGGTAACCTCGGCGCGGGAGCACCGCAACACCTCATATGAAAAAGAAGACTAGGAAGAGGGAACAAAGTCAAACCTGATGAGTCAAGACGCAAGAAATTCACCTAAACCGGAGCAGGCGTAAAGGTTCACACAGCATCGTAATTTAGAGGATCTGGAAAATCCAACGCAATAAAAGCGGGGACTATGTGATACTGAAAAGACTTGAGAAGGGGGGCCGAAAGAGAACTAGAAAAAGACGAAAAAACGGATCGAGTCAACAAATGGTACGGCGAACTGCGCGCAGGTAAGCACAAAAAACTAAAATCCGCACCTAACTAAATCATCGATGTGGTACACAAGGGGACAAGGGAACGAGAGAAAGCCGAACGACTGAGAAAGGACTTCGAAAAGGCCAAAACGTCAGAAGGAAATAATAGGGTAAGGTCGAATACTTGGCGGATGGCCATCCAAGAGGTGATTGAATAATAAACCTAGGGAAACCCGAGAAACTGGAGTCTCTAAAATAAAAAAAAATGTGAAAAGGGGAGAAGACAAAATACCTCGAAAGAACCTGTATAGCGAGATCGCACGAAAAATACGTGATCTTGTGGAAGTGGAGCGAAACCGATCATGCGCGCAAGGGACGGGCTCTTTTATGGGGAGGAAGGAGTGGGGGGAAAATGGGTTGGAGCAAAGACCTAGTTCGGGGTCAAGCCGCAGCTGGGCCCCGAGGGCAGACCCCAGCGGGTGGAAGGTGGGGGCGGACGCCAAGAAACGAAGAAAAGAAAGTAGATGCGTGGAGAGGAAACAACGTGGAGGGGCTGCAAAGTCTGGGGAAGACTAACGCTTGAGGGAAAAAAAGAGGGCGGACGGAACAGCAGTGGGTGAGGGCGCTCTTGAAGAGGACGAGGACGGGACCCGGGGATGCGGCAGAAGAAAAATTCTCGAAACTGGGATTCCCGTAGAAGAGTCCTAAGGGGGAGGCAATTTTGACACAAGAGAAAAATTGGGGAAAACAAAACCCTAGGAACGATCGATTCCGAGAAAGGGGCGGCTAAATACAGGCGGGAAATTGGACCAAAAAAAAAATGGTATGGCAAAAAGAAGGACGAGGATGCGGCAGAAGACGGGGTGAAAGGGAGCCCAAAGATCCTAAAAAAGAAGAAAAAGTCCAATCCGGCATACAAAGCGCAAAATCTAAAACGGAGAAGAATCGGAGCTTTCGCCGCCAAAACCGCCGCAAACGGGCTCGACGACCGCAGATACCAGAAAAAAGGCGGCCAAAATTTAAAAAACCTGGGAGAAATACCTCCGTAAGAAAAAAAAAGGGAGATAGGTTGAGGACCCTCCACATCGAAAACGTAACTACTCCCCACAAAGAGGTCAAAAAAAGAACCCCGAAAAAGCCACCCAAAAACAACGAATGTCCTCGGAAGAGAAAGAAAAAGTCGGTGAAACCAGAATTCGGGGCACTTCCGAAAAAGGCGCGACCCGCAACAGTTGACCAAAAAAAACTCTCTGGCTAAAGAGTCGCGGGAACTAACCGGCGCTTTAAAACAAAACAATCGAGTGCATATCAGAGCAAGGACGACATCAGAGGAAGTTGCTCTCTAACAACACGATTCGAAAGCTCTGAGGCGAAGAAGAGGAGAGGTCATGACCAAATCTTGACCCCTCGTCGCTCAAAGAAGAAGAAAACAAAGGTCCGAGCGCAAAACCTAAAAAGGGGAGAAGGTGTCTGAGAGCGGAGAAATCCAGACAGAAGACTCCGAGGGAAGAAAAGAATTAGCGAAATTCGGTAAAAACTACGGGGAACACAAGCGAGAACTACGGGGATAAGCGCGTCGTCATATGGAAGATCTCCCAGGAGGGGGTTCTCGGGAAAAGTACACGGTAGGCTCGTAAAAAGGCTCGAAGAAAATTGATAAGGAAAAGCGAATACGTGGACGCACAGAAAGATTTGAGATGGGAAAGGGGTCTCTGAAAGAAAAGGAACGTCAGGAAAAAATGGAACGCGCAAAGCAAAAAACTTGGGGGGTCCAACCGGATTGTGCGGAAAACGGTGAGCACTCTCGGAGAATCCGAAGGTGAATGTTGAAAAAAATCCAAAAAACGCCTCGCAAAGCTAGAATCGGGGTTCGGCGGGAAAGAAGGAAAAACGATTAAAAACATAGCTTCCTCCACTGGCTAAAACCGTGACAAAACGGGTAGTCTCGTAGAAAGAACTGCCATGATTGGTGGGGGAAAACGAGAATGCGGAAATGGGCAAGAGTGAAGTCCCCGCGCGCAAGAAACGAAGAGCTTAAGCGGAATTCAGAATACTTCAAGAGGGTGATGAGAAAACTAGGTCGGCGATGTGCGAAAAGAAGGATCTAGAAAGGACAGGGCTTGGCACTTGGGATCGAAAAAACGAGCGTGGCATCAAAAAAACAGGCTCGCAAAAAAGGGCCGGCAAAGGTCACCGTGTATTTGGGGGGAGAAAAAAAAAAACGGAAGGGAAGAGGGAGGTCTCTAAGTGACAAAAAAAAGGGGTCGGAAAAAAAAAAACTCCAAAAAGAAGAACGAGATGTAACTGGCAGGGAGAAAGATATGACTGATTCGTGGAAGACCCGAACGAAAATCCAGAAAAATCCGCCGATAAAGGGGCAGGTCATAAGCGACAGGGGCAGGAAAGAGGTGTGCCGGTGGCATGAAAAACATCGGAAAACCATCGTGACAAAAAAAGAGGCCAAGGTACTAGCGCCGAAGAAAAAAAAAAGCGTCCCGAAGTTCGCACGGCGTAGGGGGCTCCAAGAGGAGAGGAGACATGCCAAAGACCATCGTGCGGCGGCAGGGAAAAAAGGGGAGAGAGGAAAGGAACCAGACCAAAGATTACTACAAAGCCGCTGGAAAAGGAAAGGGTCGAAAAAATCATGAATGGCACACGGAAAAGAAAACGAATGAAAAAAAAAAAAACGGGACCTCAGATGAAAGGATCAAGACAAAGAGATCGAATTAAGGAAGGAAGGGATGCTGCAGCGCGAGGGTCAACAAAGAAAAGAGTCAAGAACTCGAAAAGATCGGGGAAAGAAAGAAACAATGGCAAGCAGAAAGACGACGGAACTCACTGGGCTGAAACGAATAGTGATCACTTAAAACCAAAAGATCGGACAAAGGAAAACCCCTTCAAAAAAGAAGAGTACCGGAGTGGAAGAAGCTCGAACCCAAAAGAATCGTGATTTTGAAAAAAAAAAAAAAAAAACCAAAAAGGATCCCTGAACGATTACCCCAACAAAGGAGCTGAAGCGATCTGCTCGAAACGCAAAAACCTCGCAAGAAGGCGGAGGGACTCCCACGCCAAACCTCACAAAGAGCGCAGAGGCTGAAGAAAGAAGGTAAACGCAGGACTCAAGGGAAAATTCCTGAGACTGCTTAACGCAAAGAGGACGAGGGTCATGAGATCAGGTCATTTAAAGACGTCAAGCAGAACAAACTACTGCAAAGGTAATAGAAAGCAGGAGGGAACGGTAAAAGCTGGATCATCACAGTTCCCAAAAGGAACAACGGGCGCTCGGACGGCAAAGGGGGAATGAGCAAAAGTTGCGGTAGATCGGCAAAGAAAAACCCAAAAAAAAAAAAAAAAAGCACGAAAGGAGATCCGAGGCTACAAAGGCTAAAAACTACAAAAGGAAAACCTTAGAAGGCAAGAAAAAGGACTGGAAAGACGCAATCAACGTCAGAAGGGTTCATTGAAGGACGACGAAGAGGAGGAAAAGAAGGAAGAAGACAGAATAACGAGGGTGACTTAGAGTGATATCAAAAGCTTGGGGGACGCGAGGGGGAAAACGCTACTCTCGGAAGAAGTATCGTCAAAAAAGCATCAACCGGGGGAAAAAAAAAAGTCATGACCGTCACGAGGAGACGAAGAGCTCTGGGAGAATTACGTGTGGGGGAGCGGAAAAAAGGGCTCAAAAGGGGAAGCCCGGGGAAGAAAAACGGAAGGGAAGAAAGGATGATGCCGGGAAAGGGGGGAGGAAGACTAAATAGCTGGCGTAGGCGAAAAACAAAAAATAAAGGGATTTAAGCGGCTAGGAATGACCGGGAGTTTTAAAAGGTAGATGCGAAAACAAAGAAACAGCCTTATCATCCCTTCGAAAATCGAAAGCTGGGCGCCTAAGAATTGAGAAGAGGCTGGGCCTGAGAAAAAACGCTGAGGATCAGGGAACCTCAGAAAGCCCCGAAAAAAGGTTAGGAAAAGAATTCGAACGGTGTGATTTAACCCCAAGGCTCAGAAATCGGAAAAAAAGACGAGGGTTCTGCACTCAGAGTGATGAACCGAGGAAAGGCCATTAAGAATAGTATTAGAAAGGCAGAATGATGCCGGGGAATGCGAGAAAACACAGATCCGCTAACGTATATGGCTTCTTTATAGGACGGACTCAAAAATCCGAGGGGGTGCTCGTGCTTTTCTATGAAACGGGAGATTGAGGGTATATTCTTACTCTGAGGTGAGCCTCTACTAAAACAAAAATAGAGAAAAGGTAAGGGAATACAGACGAACGGATCCGCAAGAACATACCAAGAAAGAAAAAGGTCTCCCATGACACTAAACAGGATCCTTTGTCAGAAGAATCAGATAGCTAGGCAAAACCCGAAAAAAATTGGAAAAAAAGGAAAAAGGTCTAGAACTAAAAAGACTCGCAGGTACTTCTCCACAGCATAAGAAGTCAAGAAGGTCGCAAGAAAAAACAGCCAACAAAACAAGGAAAAAGGTCAACGAAAACCTCCTCCCGAAAGGAGTCGATAATACACTCACTGAATGTTCTAAAAAGACCTGGGCAGGTCGACGAAAAAAGAATCGGGAGGAGATCGAAAGAGAAGCAAAAAGATAAGAAAACGATCCGGGCTAGAGCTCGTCTGCTCGGAGAGCGGATCGTGGAGTCTACGCCAAAAACGTTCATAAAAAAATACGAAAACCTCGTAAAAGAGAGAACAACGTCCTCCTGAAAATACTTGGAAAGAAAGCCCGGTGGACTCAGCGATCCAAAACAGCACCTATACGCGCTCATACCTCATGGTCAAAAAAAAAGTTCGCTCAAAAAGAAAAGTCATCGATGAAAAATCTCGGAAGGCGCGAAGACCTGGCGAAACGCGGTTTCCGTATGCTTCTGGACAGAGCTTCGAAGAAAGAAACTGCATGCCCTCAAAACTCCTCAAGATCGTCCAAAGAAAAGAAAAATGAAAACAGCAGCAATCAACATCCAAGAAAAAGCGTTAAAAACTGAGGGAATGAAGCGAGGGGCAAGGAAGGGATATACAAATCCAACAGACCGAGCTGAGCGTACCCAAATGCATTCAAAAAAAGCTAAAAGGTGGACCTCGGGAAAGTTAAGAAGGAGGAGGGTCGGGTCCGAGATCGAAGGAGGAGAGAGGAATTGGAGACAGATCCCTGGCGTACACATAATGGGATGTGGAAACAGAATCTCGTAGCGGGAAAAGGGGGTCGTAAACCTAAAGAGCCACGGGGAATAAGTAAAAAAAGCACCGCCGCCGCCGAGGACCGTCTGACTGTGGAAAAAAACGACAGAAAAGGAAATAGCAAAAATCCTGTAAAATACCAAAATGGGGTGGGCATTGAAAATAGGGGTCGCCGGAAGCAGGAAGAAGCCTAAGAGGACAGAAAAAGCGTCCTGAAAAGACCCTTGTGAGGGTGCGCGCAGAAAAACTTTAAAAAGCGTCCACAACGCGCGCAAAAAAAAATAAAGGCGCCGTTGCGCACTCGGGTGTTGCAGAGAGGGTTGTGGCGAATAAAAGGAGAGGGTCTAACTAGGCTGGCATCAGGGGGATCAAGCAGAAGGAAAAAAGGGAAAGGTGATTAAGAAATCGAGAGAGCGTGCAAACCAAAATCGGAGCTTGAATAGCCTTTCAGGTCGGGGAGAGAGTGCGTGAGGACGAGAAAAATCATAGGGAAAGAAGGGTAAAAAAAATTTTAACAAAAGGATTCAAACATCGACGGGTGCGAGGACTTCAAGGAACGCGGATAAAAGGTTTGAAATGCGCGCGAGAACGTCAAACTAAAAATTACTTCACTAAGGGAACCAGGGAAATCGGGACCTTGGCGGAGAGAAAGCGGCGGCCGGAAAAAAATCGCGGGGTATCGGCGAAGGAGGGGAAAAATTAGACAAAAAGGAAAAAAAAGGAAACTCCCGCCGAGCCGGTGGGCAAAGAAAAGCGGGCCGGACGCCAAGGAGCGATAAAGCTTGCGCAACTCTGAAAAGAAGAGAGATAAAAAAAAAGCCGTAAGGGGATTCGCCATTGGCCCCGGCCGCCCACGGAGACTCGCGGAATTCTCGGAAAGGCTACAAGCTGGAGCCTGCGGGGCAATGCCGGACTCCACGTCGAAAAGGTTTGTACGGAACGGGATTAAAAATGATCCTGAGAACCGAGGTGTTCTCGGCGAGGGAAGGTCCTAATGAAGGGAAAAGAAAAACTAGGAAGCATTCACTGAAGAAGACAAACTTTAAAAAGTGAGAAAAAGGCCGTTTTAGTGTACAGCAACTAGAGAGAAAACCGGAGGTCATGTGATCAAAAGAAAGAAGGAACCCCAGACAGGAGATGTCATGAAAGCTTCCAACCTGCTCAAAAGGAAAGAATCGATAGGGCTCCAAGAAAGGGAGCGCCAAACAAAGAACATTTGGAAAAACGGCACTGAAGGACGACTGACCCTGAATCATTGAGAACAGAAAACGAGAGGAGAACACGATTGGGGGGAAAAAAAACCGAGTCCGCGCATTCTTGGAGAATGGGGCGAGCGCTCGAACAAGCCGCGAAACAAAAATGAACCAAGGGGATAAAGGCGGCGGCAGACCAGTACGATCACCTAAATTAACGAAAGCAAAAAAAAGACCACGAAGCAAAAAGGTAGGTGAAAAAAGAAAGAGATGAAGGAAGGGCAGCTCTAGGACGTCCTAGCGTTTGAAAAAACCGAGAGAAAGGCTTCGGCGACGATTAAACAGCGAAGTCAAAAAAGACCTGAAAAAACTCCACGAAACCCGGTAAGGGGAATCCGGGGAGTGACAGAAGGGGCTCGGCTGGAAAGAGCCACAACAGATCCGCATCCAAAAAGGGGTGGGATGACGTGATCCTCTACTGAGCCAAGGCCGCAAAACGGGACCGTCGGAGTCATTCTGGAATCTAGGAGGAATTCGCAAGGCGGCAGACGTTTGGAACGTCGGATTGCTTGAGAAAAGGGGTGTAGGAAAGCCGAACGCTGAGGAAGGAGATAAGTAAACCGATAGTCATCAACGAAAGAGCCTCTAAGCACATGCTAGCAAACTAGGGGAGGATACAAGATACGGGCCGCCGATCTCTGTTGGGGGGAAAAATCTTAGTTGAAAAAAAATGCAAAGGAGAGCAGATGAGACCGGGGGACGAACCATCCAGTGTATAGGGAGGGAATGATGGGAAAACTTCAGTTGGGTCTGAAGTGAGAGTCCCTTAGTCCGAAAAAATTCCGCATTTTGGAAGTTTTTGAGACGGAGGGGGGGGGACGGGAAGGGAGGGCGACGACTAAAACCTATCGAAGATTAAAAGTGGAAAGAAAAAAAACCTAGACTGGAAAAGTGTCCGACGATCATATGAAAAACCAAACAAGTGCGAAAACGGCCCAAGCAGCGCATGGCTCTTGGCTAACGGTCGGAGGAAAGTTTGAAAAAAAGCTCAAGGGGGGGGAGAATAGATGTGTGTCTCCTGGAGAATTAGGAAGACGAAAGGAAACCCATATAAGGAAAAAGAAAAAGATTAATCAAAAAGAAAAGCGCCTGGAGAGCACGTCCGGGGGGGGAACACAGAACCAAGCATCCTCATCCAAAATCCTGGGAATGATCGGTGACTCGAAACATGCTCCTGGGCGGTGGGCAGTGTCCAAGGGCGAGGAATGATTGCGTTGAAAATTTCTAGGATGGGGTCTCCAACAAAAAAGTCAAACTACATCACACAGCGAGCCGGAAGCCAGCCTCCATCCAAAGAAAAAACACGACAGGGAAACTCGAAGTGCTCGCCGTCCTAGCCGTCCGAAAAACGTACCTCTCACCAACGAAAAAAATTGTGGGAGGGGGAATGTCAGAACCTCACCCCGGCAATACTGCCAAGAAACGTACTGGGAAAACGGGAGGGAAACGGTAAAAAAAAAAAAACTGAAAAATCAAAAAAAACGCAGCACACCGCCAACCAGTGCGAACACAGGGTCAACGAAGTAAAACCAATCCCCTCAAAAAAAGAAATACGTCGCCCCAAACGGATCAAGTGACGGATAAGTACAGACGTCGCTCGAAAATCCTCGACGAAGCAAACGCGAGGAGAGATCCACGAAAAAATCAGACTCCAAAACTGACAAAAAGGGCCTGAAGAGTAAATCCCCGAATGCGTAAGAAAGGAATAAACCGGGATACGTGCGCTCACAGAAGGAAGTGGTAGAAAAGCCCAAAAAACGGGCAGAAGAAAAACAATCGAGGAAAAAGGATGCCGGCGCTCTCCTCCAAGCACGTTTGGGAATCCTTCGAAAAGTCGATGCGAAGAATGTGCAGTCAAAGGAAAGTACAGGAGGGGAGGGTTGATCAGCATGCGTCTGGAGGAGACCTCTTCTGGGACTCCAAGGGAAAAGAAGGGGAACCTCAAAAAAATTCTCAAAAAAGAACGAAATCAAGCACAAAAGGAAACTCTGAGTCGTCCTGAGTGCCAAACTGAGTTAATACCCGCGAGGGGCCGAAGTACACGAGATGAACGAGGACGGTATCTAGAGAAGGGCACAAAAAAAAATCCGAATTGGGGAGACCAGTGAAACTACTCTGTCCAGGAAATCTAGGGAAAATGGGGTAAAAAGGCTGAGAGTCAAGAAGGGGAACTCCACAGACGGCAGAAAAGGGGGCGCAAAGATTTTGAGAAGCTAGGGTCGAACGTCAAGGGCTCAAAAGTCTGACAAAAAATGTAAAGTTTGGAAAATCGTCAGATGACCAGTTGCCGCCAGTACGTAGGTGTAAGCGTCATAAATGAAATCCTGATCGAAAACACAAGAGGGGGTCGTAGAAGTGCGCAGCGGAATCACTCCACTAAAGAAAGCCGGAAAACGCCTGGGTTCTATTGGGAAGGGGAAAACCTGATCTAGGAAAGGATACTGCCGCGCAAAAGACGAAAAGGAGGATGTGACGTTATAAAGAAAGAGAAAGTCTAGAGGGTATAGAAATTTCTTGAGAACAATTATCTGAGACCTGGGAATCTAAGGAAAACCCCGAAAAAAAGGGGTCCGAAAACAAGATAGATCTAGCGGTTTCAAGGCCTCAAAAAAGCGGACGCACAAAGACGCCTGAAAGGTCGGGCGCAGCACCTTAAAAGGGGCCTCAAGACAGTGGGATTCGGATTTCCGAGCACCAACGGCATGGGGAACCGCAAAAAAACGTACGAAAAAGCGAGAAAAACGAACACAGGTTGGAGTCGTTAGACCAGAGAGGGAACCGTACCGACTCCATAAGTGGGGAGAAAAAAACTTAGAGCTCAACCAGTACATCGGCGACCGTTTACAAAATCCGGAGGAAGAGCGTTAAGAAGCCCGAACGAAAATTCGGCGGGGGGAAGCTCAAGGAAGACGCTAGTTAAAAAAAGAGCGAACGCCGCGACCGGTCCATGGAGGAAATGCGTGCAGAGCTCCAACAAGAAAAGAAGCTTAAGAAAAAGGCAAAAGCTCGAAAGGAAAAAAAAGGAGCTCGTGGGTACCTCGCGGCCGACAAGAGCTAGGAAGCCGGCCGCAGAAGGCCAAAGAAAAAAAAGCCGGAAGGCCACGGCAAAACGCAGGGGGGGGGTCCTGTAAACGGTCCAAGAGGACCAAGGCACACATGAAGAACCGACCAAAGAAATTCTGAATACCGGAACACGCTAGGTAGGCGGGCAGCCGCGGAGCACGAATCGCCACCTGTACTAAAAAAGGGTAACAAAGTATGTAAAGGATCGAAAAAAAAGACTCCTGACCGAGACGTATTGGATTCAAGCGCGCAAGGAGCAGCAGAGAACGTAGAAAAAAAGAAGCTAAGAAAAGGGTCCAGCCTCTTTTGAGTGCCATTCCACCAGGGGGGTCGCCCAAGGAGAAAAATACGGGGGGGATGCACGGGTTCTAAAAGGTATCAAAAAGTCGCCCGGCCTAAGGCTTCATGCCCGGACATGAAGAGTCAAAATGAAAAGAGGTGACGCCACTTGAAAAGCGCAGCACTAAGGTGATGAACAAGAGCGAGTAAAAAAAAAAACCGGTGGAATAGGACCAAATGGGGGAAAAATGATGAGTCATCAGCGGTCTGTGCAAAGAAAGTATTAAACGGAAAAACCAGAACATTGGAAAGAAGGCACATCGGGAGGGTGGCTGGGTCAAGGGGGCGCCTCTTGTAGAGTGGGGATCCAGCAAGTAGGTTAGATGGGGCTGGGTCAAAATTCTGGGGGAACAATAAAGAGGAAGGGAGGCCGCCAAGCCCTGATAGTGAAAGCTATTCAAAGACTTGGCCAAAGTGGGAAAGCCGGAAGAAACCTGTACGCAGGGGGCACGAATGGAATTAACAAACATCTCATAAACTACGTCAGCATAAATCAGGAACGTACACCCTAAAAAGAAAAAAAATTCGTAGGGTGAACGGAGAGAGCCCGGGGAAAGAGAAGTAACGAATCTGGAGTCGAGCTCGTAAGGCTCGCCAGAACTAAAGAAAAAAAAGCTCGGGGAAGGAGGGAGGTAAACTACTAGGAAAGCAAAAATGTTCACACAAAACGCGGGGGGAGTTCAAAAAACGCAAAAGGAGCCAGATGCCGGATTAGCACTAGATTCAAAAGAACCGACAGGGAGGAGCTAGAGAAAACGAAAAGTGCTGTGGGGGAAGAAGAGGGGGGTAACTTGGGGAGCTTTGGCAAGAGGAAAGCTACAAACTTGGAGAAAGGTTCAGACGATAGAATATTCCTGAGGAACTTCTTGTCTCTCTACAAGGTTTGAACTTGCGGAGAAAGGGATTAGGAAAAGGAGCCGTATATTAGGACAACCCTACCCCTTCGGTGAAACAATTGTGGGTATGAAGTAACCGTAAAAAACAAGACCAAGATGAAAGGAAAGTGCGTCACGTCGCAAGGATCTCAGAAGAGGGATCAGATACGCCCCAGCCCCGAAAGGGTGAGAAGGCTTAGAAAAGGTGGGGTCTTACTGTGAAAAAAAAAAGGAATAGGAAGGAGGACAAACTGAGCATTAGACTGGAGGAGGGAAAGCGGAGGGAGTCGAACAGGGCCTGACACAGGTGGAAGACCGACACTCCGCTCTCCGGGGGGGGTCGATAACAGGCCTAAAGGAACTGAACTGGGAGGAATGAGTATTGGGGGAAACCGTCAAGCAGAAGGAACAGGAAATGTCGTCTTGAACGCGGGGAATAGGTTTAATAACGAGGAGAGCACAAAAATCGAAAAAAACCAAGACCGTCCTCTCTGGGGAAATCCAAAAGTCTCAAAGGAACAAACAGTAAGGAAAAAAAAAACAAGAAAAAGGCAAACCGGAAGAGGGCGGGAAAAGGGGCTACTTGTGACCGGCATAAGAGGACTCGCCTAGGGGGAGATCTACCAAGATCGGAGACTTTCAAAAAGGATACAGGAGAGACGGCCTAAAATCAAACCCGGGAGATCTCCAAAAAACCCAAAAACTGTCAAGAGCGGCAATCAAACGGGGTCGGAGGCTCATGCATCAACCGCAGTGCTCGGAGAAGCAGACGGCGAACGAAAAAGGAAAAAAAAAAAAGAAGAAGCTAGAATAAGGCCAAGAATATTGACTCGGGGAGCTGCAAGTCAACGCAAAAAGAAAAAAACTTCAAAAACCAGAGGGCGGCAATCTGCCGCAGTGGCGGGGACGACGGGAAATTCCGCAGCAAAAGCCCAAAAAGGAATAGCAAAGAATCATTTCAGCCATAATATCGTATACAAGTCGAAAAAAAAGGACCTGCTGAAAGGTTGCCAAAAACCGCGCAAAAAAAAGATCACCACCAGACGCAAAAGCCCATCTCCGCTGTTGACAGGGCGAGGGCGTGTCACCGGGGGACATGAAAACCAGCAAAAAAAGAAATGCTTTTAAAGAAGAGGGCGAGGGAAAATAGCGGCGGGAGAGAGGTCACCTCGCGAAAATGAACGCAGAAGTAGGGTCGGGAATTCTGAAAAAATTGCGCAAAAGGAGGAGGAAACAGAACAGAATGACAGCAAGGAAAAGAAGGCTTGGGCACAAGGCACCTTGGATCACTGTAGGGCAAAAATTAAGAAGAGGGGCCGTTTGAACAAAGAGAAATTCGGGGAGAGGTAGCACGATCGCGGGGAGGGGGCACTGCGGGTGAGCGACAACTCGGCTAAAAAGTCCGCAAAAAAGGAGAAAAACAAAAGGAATCCGAAACGTCACGCTCGCTTGTCGTAAGACGTGGGAGCCACGCGACGTCTCCCAAAAAACCGTCTAAGGGAGAAAAAAAAGCAGAGCACAAGAAAACCAAAATCTCCTTATCTGAATTCAGGGGGACTGGAGTCGCCGAGGGCCGGGCGGGAGGGGAAAAAAGAACCGCCGACGAGGGAGAAGGGGGGGTGCAGCCATCGAGTTGGGGGGGAGGGTGGAGCTGGCGGAATGAACTACGTCCAAAAAAAAAGGGCGATGACCTCGGCGGAATGAGTGGGGAATAGATATGTCGGTACGGGGGCGTTTAGAGTATGTCGACGGCATGACGAACGGCTCGCAGTGAAGCCCAAGAGGAGGTCTGGGGTGGCCTTGGGGGAGGGCACGGTTCACGGATCGGGAACGTGTAGAAAGCGGACAAAGACGCCCTGGGAAAAAAATTAGCGAGAGCCCAAACGCTGAAAGAGCAACAGTGAGTAGATCGGAAGAGCTGTAAAAGGTACTTATTAAAAAACTCCATAGAAAGGGTCATGACATAGGCGGTCCGGGCCGTTAAAAGCGAAGCAAAACTTCTCAGGAAAAAAGACAAGAGGGGGGAGAGGCAGGGACACCCTCCGGTCGTCGACCGTGGGGGGTCGTATCGTACGAGAGCGCGGCGAGGAAAACAGAAACGAGAAAAGTGTTCTGCGAAGCACGAAGGACCGGGGGGAGGCACGCGAGTGAATCACGATCGACAGGGACGCCGAGCACGCTCTCACTGCGAGAAGAACAACAACGAGGGAGATGGGGAGAAACACTCGCAAAAACTGAAAGGGACCGCGTCCAGTCCCGGAAAAAAGACTCACGGAGGATCGGCGCGAGAAAACGGCAAAAAGGATTGCTTAAAGGACACTGCAAGAAGAAAAACCTTCACAAAGGGAAGACTACCCTTGTGCGAAAACAGGGGTAGAAAGCCCAAGGAAAGAATGTGCGGATGAAGAATCATGGAGGGAGGGGGAGGTTTCCGAAAGGTAGTCTCTCGAAACCTTCCGGGGAAAGACAACAGCAAACGCGCAGCGAGGGACTGACGTAGATAAAAAAACCGGAAACAGCTTCCGGCAGAAAAAACACCCACACAACCCCCCCAAACCGAACTTCATTGAGGGATGCAGTGAAACAAGAAACCCGCAACGAAAAAGGAAAAGGACGGTCTTCCAAGCTTCCAAGCTGACGAGGGAAGATCCGCGGAAAGAGGAATCTTGGCGGAAAAACCGGCGGAGAAAAAAAGGTGCACGGGGTCTGAGAGACAACGGCAAGAAAAAACCCAGCGCGGGAAGGGGCTCAGAAAAAGCTCACAAGGTCAAAAAAAATCACGCGGGTTGGACAAGCACGGAGGTCCGCGTCAGGGGAAGAGAAAGGGAAAAAGATCAAAGAAAAACCGAAGAACGACGGAAGAAAAAAGGGACACGAGCGGGAAGTCCGGCAAAAAGTGAAAAAAACACGAGCAAAGCGACAAAAACAAAGAGCTAAAAAGGTCCACAGAAACACTAAGAAGCGATGTCGGAGAAAAAGTTTCTGAGAGAGTTCCCAGAAAAAAAAAGGGAGCGGCACGAAGAGAGGCGGGTGGGGCGACAAAGGGGTGAATCTAGATGGATCATCAAGGTGAGGGAGAAAAGACGAAAAAAGGAGTGAAAAAGAAAAAATGCCCCCTAACCAGAACCAGACAGGTTCGGAAAGGAGCTGTGTACGGTCTCGGAGAAGCTCAAAGGAGTAAGAACCATAAAAGACTCTCTACATCCGCAAAAGACCTGCGATCATCAAGAAACGAACAGAAAATCAAAACCCGTAAGTAGAGAAACTCCCAGGGATCCCAAATCTTAAGAACAAAAAAAAAAAAAAAAATAGAGGAGAAGTGTCTCGGTTATAAGACAGGAAACGACGAAGGCGGAAAAGGGAACGGCTGACAGCGAAGTAGTTGCAGCTGAGGGGCGGTTACGAAAGAAGTGAAAATACGGAGCCGAGCAAAAAGGACTCTGTCCACGCAGAGGGCTCCCGAAAAAACTAAGGAAAAAAAGACAGGAGTGGGAAACAAGGCGAAATCAAAAGGGGGGCACGTCTCTCTTGTTGAAAAAGGACTTTTATTCTTGAAAAATTGCGAGAGAGGAGGCTGAGAGAGGACAACCGTTATCCCAGAAAAGATCGAAAAGGAGGCTTTAGTGCCGAATTTGGGAAAAGAGAAACTTTTTGGGGCTTCTGTTCGGGCCCGTAGGGGGTCAAGCCAACGAGGAGAGAAAGTACAAAAGGTGGGGGAAGGGGCCACAGGGGGCTTAGCCTCGGGGACGACCAAGGACGCAGGGAAAAAGGAGCTCTGGATATAACTCTCGTGATGGTAGGAAGAAAGTCAAGATCTCGAATCGGAAACAGAACGCAGGGGGGCCTAAAGAAGAAAGAAAGGGGCAGAAGAGTCCGGGGAGGAAAGTTGCGGGACTCTTGTCGTAAAAAGGGAGGCGTAGGGAAGGTGGACGTGAAAAAACGGGGGGAGAACGGTGGGGAAAAAAGAGGACAGGATGTCAAACTCTGGGACGCGACTGGGAGGGTAAAGAAGAATCTAAAAAGGGAGACTTCGGAGGAAAAGGCGGAGCAGGGACCCTTTGATCGTATAGAAACCCAAAATAAACCCGCGTACTTCTTGGGCCTATAAGGGCTTCCCTTGCTACAGATTGAAAGGATGTAAGAGTGGAAGATTCGGGGTAAGGTCTTGGACTGGTCAGGTCTGACCGTTTGAAAGAGTGCAAAAAAATTATGTTAGACCAAAGGACCCCAGACGAACGGAGGGAAAAGGAAGCTCCTCAGAACTCCTCCGTCCGAGCCAAAAAGAGTGCCACAGGCACAGCGGACCCTGGAAAACTCAAAAAAACGCCAAGTGATCTGGGGGGAAAGGGGGAAAGCGGAGGAGATCTGTGTGGGCGAAATACGTAAACCTCAAAGGGTGCAAAAAAAAAAGAAGTCTCCTAAAGATACACGGGAGAAAGGTGTAGCGGGCGGTGTTCAAGACCTAAGCTGCGTGCATGGAACGTAAAAGCATAAGTAAGTCAATAAGACCCCGGGAACATCAAAAAAATCCAGACCACAATAGAGCTCCCTCAACGGAAGCCTCAGGAAAGTTATCAGTGGAGGGAGTTCAGGAGAAAAGCTAAGGCCCACGGTCACCGCTCGTAAAAATATCAAATCAGTTGAAGCTCAAGTCCTGAGCAGTGGGGATTTCGGAAAGGACTGAGGACTACAGGTCGCACAGGAAAATCACCCAATCATCACTTGGTTAAAAGGGAACCTCGTCTGCGAGAACAGCAGAAAAAGAAAACCTCGGAGTACAGAGAGAAAGAAAATCCTCTCCAGACATATAGAATCAAAGAATAGGCCAAACAAATCCAGCGAGAAAGGCGTTACAAAGCTCAAGCGATAACACAGTTCACACGCATAGCATCTTACTTGAGAATACAGAGCTAGAAGATCGGTGGACGTTTGACGCGTCGGAGAGTTTTACTGGGAGGCAAAAGGAGAGGCGGGATCACAATAAATCCTCGACCCCTCTCGATCGAAGAAATTGAGTAAAAAACCTCCGGAGCGCGTCCAGTGAACTGAGTGAGAGGCAAACTCAGAAATTCCCAGCCCTTAGTCGTACAAAAAGGTAAATAAAGGAAGAGACGGCGAGAGGTTGTGGGGGGGATGCGAGAAGGACCCCGAAATTGTCGTTTTCCACCCCGATGAAAGGGTGAGCGCAGCGAAGGCTTGAGTGGCAAGATATGATCCACTCTGAGAGTCGTAAAAGGACGCAACCCGGGAGAGCTGATAAACCCGTTGAGATATAGGAGGACCTGATTGATACTTACGGTCAAAAAAAAAAAAAGTTTTGAGTTGCAGACTTAAAGTTCGAAACGAAGGCCAGACAATTCCGTCGTTTGGAAAATCGGAAAGGTCGACCAATACCACTAAAACACGATGGAAAAAAAGAACTTAGAGGGGGGAAGCGTTTAAAAAGGATCATCCTAAGGGATCGAGCACTCATCGGCCCAGGAAGCAAAAAGTTAAAGAAAACCAATCGAGTTTGGGAAAGATGGGGAGGAAGGTACGGATGCGTTCGGGAATCCCCTCGCTCAAAACGACCTGGGAAAAAACCGTGGCGCACACCCAGCAATCAATCGGGAAGCGAATGGGATAGGAAGCGAAATCGGAAGGGGGAAGCTGCCGTTGAGAACTCATGAGTTACCCATCTGGGAAGACTGGAAAAGATCATCGGGGGAAGGCCAAGCGGGAGAAAAAGGAGGGCATGCACGGAGTCACGGGATTGTGGTGGGGAGCTGGTAAAAACTGAAAAAGCGGAAAAGCAGAGTCAAAGGCTTCTGAGGGTAAAGATTGAGGTGAAACTCTCGACGTGCTCTTCCAAAAAAAACCTTCGAGCGAGTGGGCCTCGGAGTTCGGAAAGTGACCTCGAAAACTTCTGAAGGATTCGAAAAAAGAATTAAGGCGTATTGACGTCCATATCATTAAATCTTGTTAAGGAAGTCCAAGAAAAAGAGAAAGAGCGACGGAAACATTCCGATAAAAGGCCAGGGAAAAAGATTCGTCGGCCGCAGAAACCACTCCATCGTATAGAAAAAAAAAGACCTAAAAAAGATCCGGTGGAAGATCACGGGAAAAGTCTGGGAAAGTGACATTAAAAGAGTCTCTGCAGGAGAAAAGTC
>Ga0179593_1536009_pt1 | contig 22129 bp, 36 predicted proteins | sample CZODoug2_1_08_16_FD_185931 | JGI IMG/M metagenome (GOLD analysis project Ga0179593, IMG submission 185931) | Vadose zone soil fungal communities from Angelo Coast Range Reserve, California, USA - CZODoug2_1_08_16fungal (PacBio error correction) | ecosystem: Environmental > Terrestrial > Soil >...
GTCTTGCCTCGAAGCATGGGGAGAAAAAAAGAAGCAACTACGGAGGAAAAAAACCAACTCAAACTTCAAAAACTCCAAAAAAAGAGTTCTCGGCGATCCGATTGCGCCCCTCATTGAAAAAAGAAAAGGAGAAGGGAAAAAGGCGCGACGCTTCCACCATAAAGAAAAGGCTCGTGTACAAGGGAACTGATCTTGAAGGGTACCTTTCTATGGGGGGATTCCTTGCCTGGGGGTTCCAATCGTGGTGGGGGCGCAGTTTGAGAAAAGGAGAGATCCTCAAATTATAATCCAGGAAGGAAGGGAAAGCTTCAGGGAGGGGCGTCTCCAGCGACGACAGAAAGGGGATCCTAGAGGGTCCAAAAGGCCACGGAAAAGTTCCTTCATCGAAAGGAACGGGCCAAGTTATATTCTTTACAAAAAAAGAGAAAGCCGCCGCTTCCAAGGAGGGTTGCAGGGCCGGGGGGGGAAAGAAAAACACGAAAGGCAGCCGCAGAAATGGTCCAAAGTCTTTGGGCGAAAAGGAAGCAGGAAGAAATTTGAAAAAAAAAAAAAAATGGGGCAAACCAAAAAGTGATCGCCGAATCGGAAAAGAGCACCTCCTTCAAAAAGATGAAATTAAGCCACGAACGCGAAAAGGTACAGCGGGAAATACCGCCGACTCAGGGGAAGGGGTCCCTCCAAAACTTCTCAGCAGAAAAGGGGGGGAGAAGGGGACCAACAAAAGAACGACCAACACTCAAAAGGAAAAAGAGATCTTGCCGGGGAAAGAACATTTTGTCCTACCCTGAAAGTAGGGCGCCAAGGGGGGGAAGTTTTCGTGGCCGAAAAAAAACACAGGTCTCAAAGGAGCGTTTACGGCCACCAGAAAAAGGCGCTGGCTTGAAATGGGGAAAAAAAAAAAAAAGCCACCAGTGAAAAAAAAAGCTTCGCCGCGAAAGGAGGAAAGGGGTTGACCGAAGGAAGTTTGCGACTCAGAAAGGGGAAAAAGCTGTCGCCCGACAAGGAGAATCCCCACTCCAGCGGAAAAAACGAACGGTTCAAAACTAGGCTGAGGGGGGAAAAAAAGGGGGGCATGGCGGCGCAACCCCGCGAATTCCAGTCCTCCGCAAAAAATGGAAGGGTTTCGGTGACAGGAGGGGGGGGGAAACAGCACGCGGTCGGAAAGGGGGGACGGAGAAAAGGGTCGCTCCACAGGAAACTCCTTCTCTTTGGGAAAAAGGGGGGGTCGTTCCAGCGTAAGGTCCTCAGGGTTCAAACTGGCCATCAAAAAGAGGGAAGAGAAAGACGGATGTATTTTTATGAAAAAGGTAAAACGTTTGACGGGAAAAAAAGGGAGGAACTTCCAACTCTGCGAGGAAACTTAATTCCAGAGGAAAGAAAGGAGGGCTCGCTCTACCAGAAAGATGTGAGAATTGCGCCGAAAAAGAAAAGGGAGGAAAGCAGCGCTTAAAAAAAAAAAAGTGACCTCGTAGGTCGCGGGAAAAAAAGTTGACACCAAAAAAGGAAGAAAGAGCGGCGGTCGCTTCTTCCTTAAAGGAAACGGATATAAAACACTGTCCTCGGGGGAAAGCACGGGCTTCATTAAGAGGGAGGGGGAAACTCGTGGACTACACAAAAAAGGAGCCGGACCGCCGGCAGTCAAAAGGTCCTCCTGTATTAACAGGAAGAAGAAAGAAGGAGGAAATCTTCAAGGGGGGGGACGCGGTAGCAAGATACTTTGGGGGCTAGGGGAATCGCGGACCACGCAGCTTCCCAAAAGAAAAAGAAGAACCTCAGCAGTGGGAAGAGATCGTCTTTAAGGACGATGCAAAAGGGCCTAGGGGGAGCATGGGGGGAAGCCGGAACGACGTAAAAATATCTCACAACAACAACTGGGGGGGAAATGTCGAGTAAGGGGAAGGAGACGCATCTCCCTGAACTAAAGAAAAATCGGCATCGTCCTTAAAGGAGTTAACACGTTCCTAGGGGAAAAAAGAAGGTAGAGAACTATGCCGCTGGCTCCGGAAGGTCAATAATCCCTCCAAAAAAGACCTCAAACGACGGGAAAAAGAAGGAGGGCGGAGACCGAAAACACACCAAAGCTGCAGTTTGGTCCCGGAAAGAACGAGGACAATTTACCATCGGGAAAAAAAAATTCCCGAACGGGGGGAAAGAGAAAAGCCGGAGGGGGGGAAGCCCTCGAAAAAAAAACTTAAGCTGACGGAAAAAGAAAAGAAAAGGAAAAATTTACAGGTGGGAAAAGAAGTCGTGCCGCCTCAAGCGCAACAAGCCCAGAAAAGTGTCGTTGCTCTAAAAAGGAAAACATGACGAAAATGTCGGCCCAAAAATACGAGGAACTGGGGGAAGGGGGGGGGGGGGGGAAGCGCTGCTGGAAGGAACAGCGAGGTCGTGGCGCCATTAGCAAAAAAAAAAAAGTGTCCCAAAAAAGGGAGCCGTACGCCGCCGGAAGGGACAAGCAAAGGGAAAAAACGCCCTAGTTGTAAGGGGGGATCCCATCAAAAGGGGAGAAAGACCCTAGCAATAAAGACGCCGTCGTACTACAGAGGTGGCAGTCCAAGGGGGGCCATCAAGGGGAGGAACGTTTGGCCCTCCGAAAACAAAAAACGCGCAACCCGGGGAAAGACTGTACTGAACCTGTTTCGAAAGAAAGAGGGGACTGAGCTGCGCTCCCGTCGACAGAGTTGCTTTGGCCTGTAAAGAAACAAACGCACGAATGCTCTGGAACGAGGGGAACGGGGGTTGCTTTTTCGGGGGGAAAAGGGGGGGGGATCCTACCGGAGGGGGGAGTGCCAGCATACGCTGACGGAGATGAGTTAATCACAAGAAAAGAGGGGGCTTGGATATCGAAAGGGGGGGAAATTGGAAGAGAGAAAAGTTCGGAAAGAAGGAGTTTCCTGTCACCAACTCCAGGAAAGGCCGCTTCTCACATCTTACAGAAAAAAAGAGAAGGGGGTGTTGCGCGGGGGGGGGGGAAAGAAAGGGGGTAAAGCCATTCGAAGACTCGGTTCCTGGGGGGGGAGAAGCAGCTTACTTATAAAAGAAATCGGAATGGGGGGGGGGAAAAAGAGCCAAGAAAAAGATTCAGTACAAGGAACGGGCAAAAAGTTCTATTAAGCACGTCACTATCTGGAAAAAAAGGGGGAATATGGGAGGAGAAAATGGCGGTATACAAAGACTGCCTGCTAAGGGGGTGGACATCCTTGGGGGGGGGAAAAAAACTTCGAGGGAAAAAGAAGAAAAAAATCAAGGTGACGTGCGAGACGAAGTCAGCAAAAAGGAGCAGGCGTTCGCATCGCTTCCGGAAAAATATGGGGGGGGGGGTTTTTTCCGCTTGAAGTGCGAAAGACCAAAAGCGGCGCCACACTACATAGGACATGTTCCTTCTTGAAGAAAGGGAGGCAGAAAACTGGTGGGCAGAAAAAGAATTCAAAACGGAAGCGGAAGAATTCATGGAACGCACGAGTCTTAAGAAAAAGGGGTCCTCCGCGTTTCGGAGGGGGAAAAGGGAAAAGGACGCGAAAGGGGCGACATATGTCCGGTAGAGGAAGAACAAAAACACGCAAGGAAGGGGGCGCCACGTAAAGGCTTAATCAGAAAAAGGGGAAAGCTGGAGCACAGATCCTGGGAAAAAAAAAAGCCTGGTCCCAAAAAAGACCAGGGCCTCCGCCCAAAAAAAAGAGGGGGGGACGTTCAAAGAAGAAAAGGCGTTATGAGGGAAAGAACAACACCGGAGGGTTGGCCCGGTTTATCTCGTTTGGGGGAGGGGGAGAAAGCCATCATGGGGGAAGACGACGAGACTTGCCGTGTAAGTGCAAAACCAGAGCGAAAGCATGTTGGGGGGCTATACTGGGGGGGGAGTGTGCAAGAAAAACATGCTTTTCGCGGCACTAACATCGTTCTTATTCTCTGAAAAGTAAGTTTATTAAAAATAGTAAAAGAGAAGAACGACCCTTGTGCATGAAAAGAAAAGCATGTTTCGCAGTAAGGGGGTATGTCTATCAAAAAAAAATGCGGCGTGCCAGGGAAAAAGACACGCCAATTCTCTTCTAGAAGGAGGGGAAACTCATTAAAAACGAGAGAAGGAGGACGACGCGGCAACCGAAAATGGGCGCGTCGGAAAAAGAGCCTTGGATCTTGAGAGGACGTTCGAATTTTGAAAAGGGGACCTGGCGAGGGGGAGGGTGTGGCCAGCGTGGAGAAAGGTCTGTTCAAAAACTGGGGAGGAAACGGCTTGAGAAAAAAAAGGGGCGTCGTCTTGTGGAAAGAACAAGACAGCGACTACAGCAAGGACGCCCACGTCCAGCGTCAGGGGAAACCCGCTCCACGAAGTCCTCGCTGAGTTTAGGCCAGGTGAAAGGAAGTCTTCCAACTCGGGGGGGCTTAGGAAAAAGCGGATCTTAAAAAAAGCGCACTAAGAGAAAAGAAAGGGGGACTCCAAGAAAAAAAGGGGGGGCCGACCCCCCAAACCCAAACCCCGAACCTGACAAAAACCGAAGCGGCGGGGGAGAAACCCACCTTCCAAGCGAAAAAAAAAAAAAAGTCTCCGGGAAAAACCTGAACGCACGGGAGAGGATGATTCGTTTCAAAAAAAAAGGGGGAACCAGTCCACCTTGAGAGGAGGCCGAACGCCGCTCGCAACGGAAAAAGAAAAAAAAACGCGCCAGCAAGGGGGAAATGGGCGCCGACGCCATTAGGGGGACTCTGAAGAGAAAAAGAACCGCCCTCGAACTTGGGGAGACATGTGTCTGGTCTCCCCGTGAAAAAAAAAAAAGGGGACACGTTGGCCAGGAAAAAAAGGTTCCAGCCATCGGAAAAGGTGAGGTAAAAAAACCATCGGCCCTTGTTGGAAGGGGAAAACTTCCAATGAAAAAAAAAAAAGAAGACAAACAATTTAGAGGCACGCTTTCTCCGGCGAAGTGAAAAAAGGGTGACCAGGCCGGGAAAATCGGAACGTCCTGATGTCAGAGGGGGGACGCCGTACCATTTTCTCTCAAAAAGGGGCGCTCGCAAAAGGGTTCTCATCATGGGGCCTGAAGGGGGGGAATGGCGGCTGCCAACCTGGGAGGGGAAAGGCCAGGTCCTCCTCGGGGAGAAATTTGTGAGGGGGATAGAGGTGTATCAGGAAGTTTAAAAACTGAAAGAGGCCGATCATGAGAAGCCCAGTTCCTTAAAAGAGGGGGCTTTGAGAAGGCGGTCCGCGGGCAAAAACTGGGACGGATGGCCATCAAAAAGAAAGGGAGTCCTAGACCTCGATTTATGAGGGGGGAAAAAGGGGGGGGGTACTATGGCATGGGGGAAAAAAAAAGAGGCGCCGCGCCAGCGACTTGCAGGGGGAGTCGGCCTCGACCGGAACCTCGGGGGGATGGCTCCTACCTCCTCGGGGGGAAATCCAGAAAAACAAAACGATGCTACACATTTCAGAGGACGTGGGGTAGAGTGGAAAAAAGAAAAAAAAGATGCGGCTTAGTCGGGGAGGACCCGACGGCGGCGTCTACACTGAAGGATCCTTCACGGAAAAAAGAAAAAAGCGCGTCTGCCGAGGTCGAACAACCAAAAAAAAGTAAACGGGGAAAACCGGCAGGTCGGAAAAGCGATTACATCAAATCTCGGGGAAAAGAAAAAGGTCAGCAAAGAAAAGGGGGGGCCAGGTCGCGGGAAGCCAAGACGATGTGAGGGGGACGTTGGAAGGCTATTTAGAAAGAGGCCAGCTGGCCTTCGTCTAAAGAAAAGGTCACTGCGAAAAGGAGGAGGGGGGGGACGATGCGATTGACGCGAAAGAACACACCAGGTTCGAGAAAATGACCTGTTGTGCCGGGAAAAAAAAAACAACAAACGGGAAGGAAGAAGATGGGGCGACGTCGTTCAGAAACAAAGGCTCCCTCGGCCAGACTCAAGAAAAAAAAAGAAAGAGAAGGACAGTTAAAAAGGACAGAATCAAAGGAGCCGTGAACACGCGCAGAAAAAGTTCATCTGTCATCCTAAAGAGTCTTCACAAAGATCAAGATCCCAACAAACTCAAGAATACGGAAAAGAAAAAGGAAAGTCTACCCGAAAAGAAACTCAACTACTCCTCACGGAAAGGGGAAGGAACTCTCTGTACGGGGAAGAGGACATTTACCAGCTGCAAGAAAAGTTCTTAATGGGGGAAAAAGTATCAAGAATCTCCTCAGGGGGAAAACTGCCTTAACTGCCGTTGCAAAAAAAACCATCGTAAAGTGGGGAGAAAGAAGGGGGACCGTTAGGTCCTAAATCGAAGACACGGGGAAATGTCGTTGCTCTAAAGGGAGGGTCAGTCCTCGTCCCTACTATTGAAAAATGGGAAGGGTGGGGGAAGCGCTTCTGGAAGGAACTTATGGGAGGGAAAAAAGGTGGTCCCATAGTTCGCTTTGGGAAAAGGGGGGAAGAAAAAAAGAAATAGATTCCGTGAGTCGCCTGTAGAGTTTTAATTTACATCCAAAAGGAAAATAAAAACCTAGCATCCACTCTGGGGTGACTGGAAAGAGGGTGCTGGACAAAGCCTTTAGCCCCCATCAAGTCTTGAGGGACAGGTGCCCTCGAAAACTCCACCGTCTCAAAAAAAAAGGAGAGAATCCTTAAGGAAACACAAAGAGGGGCGAGCCTTGAGAAGGAAAGACTCTCTTGCAGGGGCACTGATCCACCTCTACTGAAAACAACACCTTGGGAGGAGTCATGACCTGGAAAGAAGAACGTGGCGGTCGCAAAAAGTGGGTACATTGACAAAAACAGAAAGGCAGAGACGCTGACGGTCCGAAGGGAAAAGAGGGGCGATGCTCATCTTTTCGTGTTAGAGCGAAAAGGGAAAAAAAGGGCGCGGGGGGACGGGGCGGAAAAGAAGAAGTAAAAGGCAACCAACCAAGACTCCCTGCATAATGAAAAAAGGAGAAAGCGGCTCCGCAAGTAACGGGGGGGGGGAGCCTTTGCCCAAGAAAAGAGCATTTCCTCTGGTTTGGAAAAAGGGGAGCTCACCGAGGAGGGAGCTGCTGGAAGCGATTTTGTGAGGGAAACTGAAAAAGGGCCTAGGGGGAAAAAAAAAAGGGGGACCGAACAAGGTCGGCAAGTTCGAGGGGACAAGGCAAGATCAAAAAGGGTAGGCTGAAATGAGGAAGCCCAGCGAAACTGCTGAAGGGGGAAGGGACCCATCCGTTCGAAAAGGGGACGGCACGCCGATCAAGGGGGGGGTTTCGGAAGGAGACGTTGGAGCATGAAAGAAGAGGTCTGCTTTCCTGGGAATGTTTTTTTCCGCAGGGAATCAAAGTTGCAGACCGAGCGCCGCACAAGGAAAAAGATTTCAGGAATAGGCGGCGCAAAGGGAACTTGCCTCATATCGGAAAAGGAAAAAAAGAAACGGCATCACAAAGATGGAAAAGAAGGGGGGAACTGCCCGGCAAAGGTCCGCCTGAAAGGAAAAAAAGTTTGTGGGGGGAGAAGTGGCGCCGGGGCCGGGAAAGGGGGGCTCGTTGTGCGTGACAAAAAGGTCGTCTTTAGACGAAGGAAGACTGAAGTCTGTCGAAGGGTTATAGAAAAGGGAGCCACTGGCATTATAAGAAAAGATGCGCACCGAAGGGGAAAAAAAACCAGGGCCCCAGGAACAAGAAGACCACTCCAAGTACTCAAAAAGAGGGAAAAACACGCTGGACCGCAAGGAAGCGAAGAAAAAAGGTAGGAAAGAAAGACAGGACATAAGGGGGGAGGTTGTCCTGCAGGGGGGAAAAAAAAAGAAGGCTATCGGAGGGGGGGGGGGGGGCGCCATGCTTTCCGGCGGGAGGAACGGGAGACTTGCCCGTGTCGTCCGGGAGGAAAAAAGGCCGCAGAAAAAAGAATTTGGGGAGAGGTCGATGCCGGCGGAAACGAACAAAGGGGGGGGGGAAGATAAAGAAACTCTCACAAACACCGGATGAGGTAGGGGAAAGAAAGAAAGAAGGGATCTCCCCGATTTTCTGGGGGAGGGTGGGACTGAGGAAGAGTCTATCCCCAACATGGAGGGGCACGTCCCCTTACGACACGCAAGGAAAAAGGGGGGACCAGCCCCGATCTGGCCGAAAGGAAGAACAAACGCGCGAAAAAAAAAGCGGCCATGTCCTTTTTAATTCTTGTCAGGGACAGGGGAAAAAAAAAAAAAGAATAGCCTTGAATCTTGGGAAGAAAAACGTTCGAGGTTGAGGGGGAAGGGCTCTTGTTGAAAAGGCCACGTTCTCAGGGGGGAGAAAAGGTCTCGGAGAAAGACCAGCCGCAACGGCTGAAAAACAAAAAAGTGAAAAGAGGGATCGGCGTGTTCGTAGAAAAACCATATGTCTCCCACGGAAAAAGACTTCTTAAACCAGGGCGCCACTGCCAGGAGACACAACCAACGAAAGAAAACTGCGGACGTTAAAAAAATATTCTTCCCAAAAAAAAAAGATTGGGGACGCTTCCGTGAAGCCAACGGAAACGTTGAAAACCCGAATCTCCGCATGGGAAAAAAACGCAATACCCGGGAAGGGGAAAGGGTTTTGAAAAAATGACGGTGCGCCGAGAAAAAAAAAAAAAAAGGCGGGGGTAAAGAAGAGGAAACATAGGAAGCACGGAATCGACCCTCACATCGCCAGTGGAGAAACTGCCGGTCCCCCGAGAGAAAAAAAAAAAAAACCTTGATCTTCGTGAAAAGACCTCTCTCGAACGGGGGGAAAAAGAAACCAAAAACGTCGCAGGAAAGGGGGGACACGCCTGTGCCAGGGATACCCAGAGGGGGAGATCTTGAGTTTATGAGAAGGAAATAAAAACTTCTGCGGTCGCCCCTGGGGAGGGGGGACCGAACACCAAGAAAAAAAAAAGAGTCTCCGTCAGCTCGGGGAAAAAAGACCTTTTTTGCGAAAGGGAAAAAAGGGAAAAAAAGCCCACGAGGGTTTCCTTGCCCGGAGCAGGGAGGGGGGGCACAGGGGAAGTTGGGAAAAAAAACGAGCAATTTGCGACTCGAAAAAAGAAAGACTGTGCGCCGACGCGTTCGCCGGAGAAAAAGAAAAACGGGCCTCCACGAACGGGGAAAGAGTCTGCTGCAAAGCGCAAGAAAAAGGGCGAAATCCAAATAAGCCCGCGTCCAGCGCCTTGTGGAAGGAGGTGGCTCAGGCACAAAAGGGAGGGGGGGGAGTTGATCAAGGAGAGCCAGATCAGTCTGGGAAAAAAAAAAGGACAGCTGAGCAGAAAAAAGGTGAGGCCAGTGGGGAGGGGCCCACTTTCCTCAAAAAGGTAAGCAAGGAGGGGCCATCACCTCGTTGGAAAAAGATGTTAGGAGTGGTATGCTAGGGGAATTGATTGTAAAAAAAAAATCGGCGCCGCGCAAACCGGCCGAATCGACGGCTGCGAAAAGAAAAAAAAAGAAAAAAAGGAACCTCTTGGGGAAAACGGGGGAAAGGGAGAAAGACCGCGGGAAAAAATGTCTTTCAGAAAGAGCGATCCACAACTCGGGGATGAAAACCCATTCGAGGGAAAAGACATATCGCTGCTGATGGCGAAAAAAAGGGAAAAAAGGTCCCTACGTCGGAGGGAGAGGGATCGGCGGCCAAAAAGGAAAATACAAAAACCCCAACCCGGGGGGGCCCCCCCGAAAATGGGGAAGAGGACTCTTTAGGGGCAACGTTAGGACCTGGAATGCGTCAAAAAAAGATTGTCCATTTCCTCTATTAACAGGGAAAAGAAACACCCCCCCCCCCCCTCTCGTGAAAGGAAAGGGAATCTTCGTGTGGGGAATGGGCACGTGTTCGCCCCTCTACGGACTGAAGTCTTAACTTTGAAAGAAGGGATCGGTACCGCGTCCATCTAAATAGGTCTGTTTTCACGCTACAGATAAAAGAGAAGGAAAATAGAAGTTTATCGCCAAGGAAACCCGGCGTGAGCGGAAAAGTCTCCCGAAGAAAAGGGAGGAAAAGAGAGAGATTGCGACGTCTGGGGGGGAAATGCTCCCCTCTTCCTTTTAAAGAAAGAAGAGAAAGTCTGGAAAAAGGAATACGATTAGAGAAAGATCCGAGGGGAAGGGGCCGACCGAAAAAAAGAAAAACGTCACGCGATCAAATCAATAGCCTCAAAGGGAAAAAAAAAAAAGAGAGGGCAACGTCGAGGGCGGAAAGGGGACCCCAAACAGAGAAGAAGGGGGGGGGCCCTCACAGAAGGGGAAAAAAAAAAGATGACGGGATCCCTACCGAAGAAAAGGTCCGTATTTGGGGGAAAAAAGAGATAGCCGAAGCAAAGAAAAAGACCACGGTGCAAAACCGCCTATCAAAGGGTAGACTGCCGGCAAGGGCTTTGCAGAAGGAGGAGCACACGCCCTCGGAAAACCAAGCGATCTTCTTTAAAAAAAATGGGCCCTCGACATTGGTCAGGCAAAGAAAAGAGGAACTGGGGGGCACGGAGAGGGGGGAAAAATGCGCTTCGGACCCCGAGGAACACAGGAGAAAGGGGTAAGGGTCAGACGAAGAAGACCCCGGAAAAAACCAAAGTAGAACGCGCCGATTTTGGGCCCCCATCTGTCACCGGAAAAGAAGAAATACCACCAAAGACAATCCTCAGGAGAAACACTATGGGCTAAGGGGGGAAAAGGCCATTCCTGGAGATGTATTGTTCCCGCAGAGAAAGTAGAGAGAGGAAAGAAACTTGAAGAAAGAGACCATCACAAAAAGAGGAGAACCTTTATAAAAAATGAACCTCTTTGATGGAGAAAAAAATTAAACCCCCACCAGAAAGAGGGAAAACGAAGGACCTTTATTCGCAAAGAAACATGGGGGTGTTCAGAAAGGCTCTTGCATCATACGCTGGAGAAAAAACTTTTCATAGAGGGAAAGAAACGAAACTGGTCCGGCGCAAAAAAGAAATTTACTAAAGAAGAAGAAGGGCTCTCAGGGGGAAAGCCTTCACCAAAACTCTCCCTCGGAAGGGAGGCTCCGGCAATGAACCTGTGGAGGTTTTTCCATCCAGTCTTCAAACAAAGGGAAAAAGGGGGAAAAAACGTCAAAAGAAACGGGCCGCTTACTTAGAAAAAAAAGAAAAAAACGCAAAAGGCTCGTTCACCGGGAGGCACTTTCTATTGCTTCTCCAGCAAGGAAAAAGGGGGACCGAGGTCGGCCGAAAGGGGAACTTCAAAAACTTGCTGCTGCAGGGAACCTCCTGTTCGTAGAGTAAAAAGGCGGGCGGTCACTCCCGATAGGGGGCGCGGTCCGTGGGCCGAAAAAAATTGGATGCAGGCGAAAAAGGGTCGCTTCCGGCGCGAAAAGGAAACGCTTTGCAGGTGGTGGAAAAAAAAAAGGGGGAAATAGACGCTGCGACGAAGAACGACAGCCGTGGAAGGACCATTTCCTGCGGGGGGCGCGTCAAATCGGGGCCGGAGAAGAAAAGGGGAAGGTCACGGAAGGGGAGAAAAAAAAAAAAAGGGGGAAGAATATTCACAAAAATGACCTGCAAAGAGAGCTGAAGAACGGGGGGGCCTTGTTCTCTGTGCGAAGGAAAAGCTTTACGGGGGGGGGGGAGTATATGGAGGAGAAACCACTCCGAAGTCGGGCTATTTCTTATCCATAAGGGGAGAGGGGGATTAGAAAAAAGGAAAGCAGCACATTCCTGCTCAAGAGGAAATAGGGGGGAAAAGCAGCCAGGGAAGGACTCACCATCTAACGGGGAAAAAGAGGAGGGGGGGGGGTGTCCCGCAAGAATCAAAGGAGTTTAAAACGGTAGAAGAAAAACAGGAATGTATTGAGTTTTGGAGACCGTCGTCCAGTGGAAGAGTCTGTGGGGGTAGGGGCGGGGCGCCAGGAGTGGGGGCCATCGCGAGAAAGGATCTTCCTGGAGGGGAAACCAGTTGCCGAGAAAAGGGGATATACTACGTGAGACGAAAACAAAGAAGGGGAGAAGGAAAAAACACATCTTGGGGGACACTTCAACAACCAAAAAAAAGGAGGAAGGGGGAGGATACTCAGGCCCAGGGGGTTTCGCCTTCATCGGAGAGAACATGCTGGAGACGTCGCGGAAGGATTCAAAGACAAAATGGGGCAAATGGAAAAAAACAGGGAAAATCCATGACCCTCATTAACACCAGGTCAAAAAGGGGGGCGACTGCAAAAAAAAAAAAACCTTTTGCGGGGGGGGATGAAAGGAACGCCTTGATCTTGAAGAAGAGGGTTCAAGGGGAAAAAAAAGAAGGGCCGGCGGCCTGGCTCGGGGGGGGTGGGGAAGAGAACAAAAGGATTTGGGAGGGGGGATTCTCGATCTCCTCCAGGGAAAAAAAGAAGGGAAAAAGGTGTACGGCCAGAAAAGGAAGCGGCTCGGGGGGGGGAAGGGACAGCCTACTACAGCCAGGGGGAGCAGAAAAAAGGCGTCCCCATTGGAAAATCGGAAAAAGGCCCCTCTAAAAAAAGGTTCTTCAGGGATGGTTGAAAAAAGGTGAGTCCCATCTTGTGGGAAAGGGAATTTAATCCGAGAAGCTTTGGGGGAAAGACGTGTCTAAAAAAGCAAACTAATCCTCCGGAGGGGGAAAAAAGAACCCTTTTATGTCTAGGAACAGATCTCGTCATCTTCTTCACTTGGTCCAAAACACAATCAAAAAGGGTCTATCCCCTTGAAGGGAAGATCTCTCACCTAAGATTGCTCCACTTCTATAAAATGGGGGCAACTAGCCCACTACGAGAGGGAACTTTATCCTTCTTTCCCCAGAGAAAGAGAAAATGCCTCCTCTAACGGAAATGAAAGGAGTCGGGAAAAACTGTTCTCCCTACACCAAGAGAAACAAGGGATTCCAGAAAGGAAAAGAAGATTGCGCCCGAATAAAACACATTCTAGAAAAAGGAAAAAGGTGAACTAGGCCTTTTTCAGAAAAGGAGTTCCAGCCTCTTCTCCGGGAAAAGGGGAACGGGTCTCAAAGGGGGGAAACGGCAAAAAAGCCGGCACCTTGTTTGTGTCTGGAAAAAATGGGAGGCCCGCGCCATTTCCTTGCCGGAGGAGGGGGGGGGGGAGGGTGACGCCGCGAATGGAGGAATTCCAAAGAACAATTTTTCGAAAAAAAGATTCAAGCGCTGGGGGAGGGGACCAAGGGGAGCTCCACGGCCCTAAAAATATTCTCTTCCAAACTAGGAAGGGGGGGACGTCATCGTCTGCAGAAGGGCGAGTGCCCAATGGCGGCGCCAAAAAGGGGAAAACCCGCCACGGCGATAAGAAAAAATTTCCAGAAAAAAGGGGGGTGCGGGTCGGTGCAAGAAAAGGGCACCAAGCGAAGGGGTCGGGGGGGCGCGCAGAGAGGGTCTCGCCCAGGGAAGAACTCTCGCCGGTGGGGGTGGACGGGGCAAAAAAAAAAAAAGACAAAAAAAAAAAAAAAAAAAAAGTCCTCAAAAAAAAGGAAAAAGGGCAAGCACCGAGTTGACTGGGGAGGCCCGAGACGCGGAAGGGATGGCTCAAAAAGGGGAACGATGGGCCTGGAAGTCAACTAGAAAAATCTCAACAAAAAAAACGGAACGGAATCGACGGCGAGCAAGCCTCGGAAAAAAAGAGACCCAACGGGGATGGCGCCGAAGACTAAAAGGATGGTCTTCGCAAGAAAAAGAGAAAGGTCTAACAAAGAGGCTTAGGGACTCAAAGGGGAAACACCATTTCTATTGGGAATCAACTGCACAGATCAAAAAAAAAAGGAGGGGGGGTCGGGGGAATCCGGCCCCTACGATGCTAACTGTCCGAAAAGGACACTGTCTGTCATTGAAAGAGGACTATTGGGAGCTTCTTTGATCGACACGCCAAAAGAACGGCCTTTTTCCTTCAAAAAAGACAGGTAGGGAAGGGAACAACGGTCCGAGGAACAGGAAAAAGGGGAAAAGCACAAAAGAAAAAAGGACGTCGTTGGGGGCCAAGGTCCCAAACAGACGTCGTTGTATGGGGGAGGGGAGCTGGGGAGAGCGGACATCACCCGGCGGCGAAGCTGACAATCGGGTGGGAAAACGGGAGACAGATATCGGAAAAAGGGCTAGGGGGGGGACTCTTGCCAACGATTTAATCAATTGGGGGGCAAGGACTTGAAAAAAAAAAAAAAAAACGTCTCCATCTCCAAGGGGAGCACTCGGCAAAACGACAACAAAGGGGAAAGGATATATATTTCCTACTTCAGGGGAAATCCTTTCAAAAAAGGAGAATCTGCCGTGCTCAAATCGGAGGGGGAAAAAGAACCAGATCTCTTTAAGACCGCCGAGGTCAGCTTGAAAAAAAAGGGAAAAAAGGGGGTCGGGGGAGTTCCGCGAAAGAAACGGAAAATCCGGAGGAAAGAAAAAGAAAAGGAACGAGGGCGACCGGGGTCCCCCAAAAAACTTGCAGGGGTGTGGGGCACTCCAAACCCCCCACCCACCCATACGCCGAACTCCGCAGCTTCCGAAGAGGGGGGGGGGGATTTACCCAAAGAGGAAAAAAAGAAGGCGCGTTCCCGGAAGAACGGAAAAATTAAAACAAGGAAAATAGAAGGGCAGGACGTCCCTTGAAGCCCAAGAGGAGCAATAAAAAAAAAGCCCGCAGGAAAAATCCATAAGCTATAGGGGGGGTTTCTAGAACCGAAAAATCGTACAGGAAAAACTCTACCTACTATTAAAGGGGAAGGAGAGTTTTAAGAAGGGGAAGGGGGACCAAATCCCCGCCGTTATTTCAGGGGAAGGAGCGGGGACCCAAGATGTTTCCGGGGACGAATCTTACCCTCCAAGGGAAAAAAAAAGTCGCTTTGGGGTGTTGGGAACACAGGAATAAAAAGGACCGAAGTTTGGGAGGAAACTCTTCCAAAGGGAAAGACCACTCCTACATCCAAAGGGGTGAAAACAAAGGGCAGGGTCGGGCACAGCCCGTGAGGAAGGGGCTGATGACGTTTTGGGAAAAAAAAGAAAAAAAAAAAAATGCGAAAAAAAAGAGCCGACTTGAACTGGGGAGGGGACACCAATCAGAAAGTCTCAAGGAAAGGAACCGACCGCGTTCCTGGGAAAAAAAAATGTGTGGAAACAAAAAAAAGGAAGCAAAAAAAAAAAAAGAAACACAACAAAAAACAAAAACAACAGGGAAGCACAATTCCGTAAGGGGATGGACTTTCCTCCTTGAACGAAAAAACAGTTTTCCCGCCGGAAAAAAAAAAGACCCTTCGCTTTCAGCAGAATAGAACCAGGGGGCTTTGGAAAAAAAGGAGGGGCGTGGAGAGCTGAACAGGGGAAAAAGCTTCCCTCAAAAAAAAGGTCACCGAAAAATTGAAAAAAAAAAAAGGCTTTGCTTACCAATCCGAAGAGAAAAAAGAAAAGAAAGAAAAAAAGCGGCCCTCCGAAGAAAAAAGGGCGGTTGCATTTTTTTCCAAGCGGAAAAAAAAAAAGGGGGGTGGGCCTTCACTGGCGAGTGGTGGGGGAAGAGACTCTTTTGCTTGGAAAAAAGAAAAACTCTCCGGTAAAAGGGATACCGACAAGAGGTCAAGATTTGGGAGCCAAAAAAAGGAGTCATTCCTGCCAGGGAGAGGTCGTCGCCCAGAAGGGGAGTTGCGCAGGGGTTTGGAAAAACATCCTTCGATCTGGGGGGGCGAGGAAGTGACCGTGCAACTGCCACGAATCAGAAGAAAAAAGAACGGTGAAAAAAAAAGGAGTCCGGCGCGACCGGGAGGTGGGACCAAGGAGAGAGGAGGAAAGAACCCGTACGAAAAGAGAAGTTACTTGGGGGTCCAGGGACGAAGTGCCTCGGAAAAGATCCTCGGGGGGAAGTAAGAGGCGAAAAGAATTTAATAGGGAAACACTTCAAAAAAGAAAGAAAACTTTTTTTGAAGAAGTTTTCTCTGGCAGGGGGGAATAAACAGGGAAGGAAGGTTCCGGGGAAGGGAGAAGAAACACTCCTACTCGGAAAGGAGGGTCCTTTCTTATCAGGGAAAGGGCTGAGTATATCGAAACACGGGAGAAAGCAACACAAAAGGAAAGGGCGCCTCCATCCTAAAAAGGAAAAAAGCATTGACCGCCAAGAGATATAGTTGAAACGGTAAGACGAAGGAATCTTGAGTTGGTGAAGGCGCGCCAGTGGAGCTCGGTTGGAAGGGACGCCCATGCTTTTCAAAAAAAAGAAAAAAGGACTTTTGTGCGGGGCCGGGTTGCCGGCCGCGGAAAAAAAAAGGGGGGAACAAAGTTTCAAAGCGAAACATGCTTTCGAAAAATCAATCGGGAAGGAAAAGAGGAAAAGGACACACGGAGGAGAAGGAGATATCCTCCAAGAGTAAAAAAGATGGGAAGCCGGCCATCAGAAGTAGTCTAATCCCAACATGAAAAAAAAAAGCGTCCGGGGAACGTAAAAGAAAAAAGCCAATTCCTCGGCGATCCAAAGAGGAAACCCGAATAACAAATACGAAACTCCACTTAAGGCCAACCTCAATCAAAGGGGGGAGTGCGTCTAACCGTGAAAAAGAGACGCCTTTGATCTGCGAGTCCGTAGGGGAAGGGAGGGGGCCTGGGAAAGAAAAAAATCGGTGTGGCCAGCTTGAGAAAACTTTCTCGAGCAAAAACAACGTCTGTAAGAACTGGAAGGCGTCGGCGTGTGAGGGGAAAAAAAAAAAGAAAAAGCCATATGTCGCCAAAAAAAGGGAGGACCCCATGCACAGACGACAAAGAAGAAACGCTCACACAACGGGAGTCGGGAAATAGGAACCAGTGAGATTCTTCCAAAGAAGGGGGAATCGCCGAAAGGGCCCCCCACCCCACCAGGAAAGGTGCGGCCCGGGAGATAAAAAACGCATAATTGTACAACCCAAAGGGGGGGGGGGGGCGAAATCAGCGGGGGCACGCTGGACTTTTCCACCAAAAAAGAAGAAAAAACGGGGAAAGCAGCCTAAGCAGGAAAGAGGGGGCGCAACTAGGGGCTCCACACGGCAGGGGGTCCAAAACGAAAAAAACAACCGTCCAACCTTTGGAAAAGACCAGAGGAAAAGAACGGAAAAGACCTCGCAAGGGGAAAAAAAAAAACTCGCAGCAGTTTCGCACGACACGAAAATTTTCGCAGGAAAGCTCATCCAGAAGGAGTGCCGTCCAGCACAAGGGACGACCTCTGGAGGGAAAAACCCTGGGGGAAAGTGTGCCGAAAAGGGAGCGGGGAACCCCCCAGCTCTTATAAGGACGGCAGTTAGAAAAGGGACTTGTGTGCGCTGGAGACAGAAAAAAAAACAAACACCAGGCACGGGGGATCCACAAAAAACGCGATGATGCAGCGGCTTTTGGGGGAACAGGACGGAAGAAAAAAATTTTGCGACTCGAACGGTCCGAAGGCACCGCATGAAAGTACTCACGGGAATGAAAACGCCCATCTTATAAAAGTTAAAGGAAAGGGCCCTGAAGCGCATCGTGGGGGAGGGAGTCGAAGTGAGAAAGGCAACTCAGAAATCAAACGTTCCAAAGGATTAAGGGGTCCGGTTGTCAGTATATGTTGTAAAAGAAAGAAAGCGCTGATCAAAAGACTCTCCATATAGGGGAGAACGCGCCCCCCAGTTCCGTCCAAAGGGTGGGGCGTCAGGGGGGAAAGCGTGGGGAAAAAAAAGAAAAAAGCCAGTATTGTGCCTCAGGGGAAAAAAATCGTTGATGACGGAAGTCCGATACTCGTATGGGCTGTCAAGGGGCTGTCACTTCTAAACTGGGAAAGGGGGGGTGTTCCGAAGAAGCAAAAAAGTGCCGGCCGAATCGAAAGCAGAAAAAAACGACCCGGAAAAAAAGGAAACTGTGAGAATTGCTATCCCGACGGGGGGGGGCTTCCAGCACGCTCGTCACAAAACACCGAAGGGTAGGAAGGACCCCATGTCGAAGAGAAAGAAAAAGGTAAGTCAACTACATATCAGGGGGGGTCGTGGAAAAAAGAAGGGCGGCCCTACTAAATAGACAACTGGTCCTCGGGGAAAAACGGGCGTCAAAAAAAAAAAAAAAAGGGAAAAAAAATCTCTGAAAAAGGGGAATCGGCCTCTTCTTTATTCGAAAGAATAAGGCTTCCTTCCGGACCAAGGAATTATCTTTTAAGGAAAAACAGACAGCGAAAAAAAAAATGCAGCTCTTCCGTTGGGAAGGGACACTGGCCCTCGAAAAGGCGAAGGGTTTAGGAAGGGGTGAAGGGGTGCCTATTGTAGATCAGGAGGGCAAACAAAAAACAAGAAAAAGCGGGTGTTCACGAAAAGGGGAAGTACGATGCTGATTGGGGGAGCACCCGGACAAAAAGAGGGAGGTTGCCCTGCGGGAAAAAAAACGACTGTTCAAAAACTCGGGGGAAGCAAAAGGAAAGGGGAAGTAAAATATAGAAAGAGATGGCGCAGGTTCGCTCACTCCTTGGAACCTCGGAAGTTCCAGAAAAAAAAGAAAAGGTTCCTTAAATACTATCGAGAGGGGAAACGCCTGAGGGGTTAGGATCAAACTCCGGAGTCCAAAAGTAGAATAAAACGTCACTCGCAAGAAAGAAAAAAGGCAGTAGTTCTACCGAGGAAATGTCCCCAGGCCGACGGCGCTGCAAGTTTTGACACCCCTGAATCTGAGGGGGGACCGAAAAAGAAAGAACCCTGCCGTGCAAAAAGACGGATTTTTTTTTCGAAATCAGTCTGGAACGATGAAATAAAAACCCCGTGGCCGAAGATAAAAAGAAGAAAAAGGACGCCCTCCGTCGGGCCGCCAAAGAATCAGCCGAGGGGTACTGTTCGTTTTTGCTAGCTGACAATGGGTCCATGCAGAAAGAGGGGGAAACGTTTCGCATCGGGGGGGTCGCCTCCCAGGGGCCATTCTCACAGAAAAAAAGATGTTTCCACACAAAGGGGAAAGCGGGACCACAATGGTAGGAACAGTCCCAAGGGAAAAGACGCGTCTCCGGGGAAGGGAAAAAGAAGGTCATTCAGTTAAGGAAAGACACCACTTCCTAAAGAAAGAAAAAAGCCCTCTGACTAAAGGAGGTCCAGCAGGGAAAAGCCATCCTGGGCGGAGCCATCGAAAAAGAAAAAAAACTAACCTGAGAGCCTGAGGGAGCCATCAAAAAGAAGAGAAGAGGGAAAAGACACTCCGACCGCGAAGAAGAAATCCACCAAAACCTCCTACTGCAAAAAACGAACCCAAAGATGGACGCGGAATGACCTGGAAGAAAAGGGACCAAAAAAGGTTGGGGCAGACGCCAGAAAGGGGGGAAAAAAACCGCCTTGCAGCAGAAAAAAGGGAGGGGTTGCGAGAAGAAAGGGGCCGTTGAGAAGCAAAAACGACAAACGCGCCGCTGCATCAAAAAAAAAAAAAAAAGGGGACCGTCGATCGCAAATTGAGGGGGAAGGGCACCAAAGCAAAAAAAAAAAAAAGTCAATTCGCGTCGAAGAGGAGAATTGGTTGGGGGACCGTTTTAAAGCCAGCAAGAGAAGAAAAGGGCCTTCACCTTCTCGCGAAAGGGATTAAATCTGAGTTGGGGGGGAAAAACCCACCCGTTAAACCGGGAGAAAAGAAAAAGAATTGGGGGGAGGGAAAGAGTGTCTGTCGCAAAGGAAAAATCTTCCTGAGGTCGGCGAAATTGCTGTACCGGAGAGAAGGGCGCTGTGGTGGAGTGAACATCCTTTGAGGGCTCTGTCAGGGAAGGGGAAAAAAATAAAAGTGGCCTTGAGGAAAAATCAGAGAAAAGGGGGGGGGCAGGCCCGGGGGGGGTCTCTTCGGAAAAGGGGGGAATCCTTGCCAGGGGGGGAAGAATCCCCAACGGACACCGCCTGGCCCGAAGAGCAAAAAAAGGGGCACATTGCGGACAAGGGAAAAGGGGGCGCTTCTGATAACCGGGACGGAAAAAAAACGGCTGGGAAAATATCACAAGTAAGCAATGCACCCTTCAAGGAGAAGGAAGAACGTGGTTTATCGTGGGGAAAAAGGGGGAAGGGTTCCGAACGATGGAGAGGACGACATAGGGAGAAAAAAACAACACGACGCCGGAGGGGGAGGACCTTGCTTAAAAAAAGAATGAACGCTTGGAAAGAGAACAGCAACAGGAGAGACTTGGCAACAACACCGAGGAAAAGAAGCCGCCCCATAAAAAAAATCTAAAGGGGGGGAAAAAGAGTGACCGCAATATCAAGGCGGGAAGGGAAGTAATACTCCCAGGAGGAAAAAAAATAATGGAATTTGAGGAAAAAGAACGCCCCCATTTAGAAGGGAAGGCCCTGGTGCGACAAAGTTCCTCGGGGATAAATGAAAAAAGAAGGACAAGAACGTTCCGGACGAAAGGGGGATATACCTACTTATTGGAGGGGAGGTCAAATGAGGGGAAAGAAGGAAGGACACATCACCATCAGGGGCAAAAAAAACAACAAAGGGAAAGAGAAAGAAAGATATCAAAAAAAAAAAGGCCTTTCCTCTGAAACAGGGGAGGAAATTCCCAGTCGGGGGAAAAATAAGTCCTAATACACAACAGGACTACAGTACCCGGAAAGGAGCGCGAAAAGCATTTCAGAAAAAACGCTCTTCAAAAAAAAAACAACCTCACAAAGCCAAAGGGGGGGGGAAAAAAAGGTGCGGCGTCTACCGCACAAAGCTTGGGATAAGCAAAAAGGGGAACCGTGGATGGTGAGGGGCCTTCCTTGCTCTTGGTCCAGCAAAAAAAAGTGGCTCAAGTAGGGGAAGTCTCTTAGAAGGAACGCCGTCAAAAAACTGCTGATAAAAGGAAAACCGACTGCGTCGGCCGGGGGGGAACGACATCCAAGTGTCCCCCAAGAAAAGGTCCATCCGCAAAGGCAAAAATCCCAACCACGTTCCTTATGTAAGTGAAACAGTGATATCTTCAAGAGGGAAGACGCTTCCGAAGGGAAAAAGCCTCTGTATCATGGGGCGCAAGGCGCTCACAGAAAGATAACAAAAATGTCCGCCAGGAGAAAGGTTCTCGGAGCGCATCTTCTTCAAAGGGGGAGACAATTAAAAGAGGGAAAAAAAATACTTCTCTCAAGGACGATCTCAAAAAACTCCCGGAATGAGTGCTTCAGACACCGGAAACTTTCGGTTGTTAAGGACGGAAACTGTAAAAGGGTATCTGGAGGGGCCCAGCCTCCCTAAGGACGAAGTCAAAACCAAAACTGGAAAAGGGGAAAGAAAGGGTTTTCTCCTTTGGAAAATACCGGAAACCAGGGGAAAAAAAAACACCTCGTTCCAGTGAATGATCAGGGGACGAACTCTTCAACAGAAAACCGTCCTTGTCGTTAAAAAGGGACTAGCCTTTTTAGAAAAAAAAAAAAAAAAACTCTCTTTCAAAAAAAAAAAGGATCCAGTCAAAGCGCTGGCCAGACCAAACCTGGGGTGTTGTCTAGGGAAAATTCACCTCCCACAGAAACCAGTTGGGAAAAAAAAGGCCGGAAGCCTCTTTCCGGGGAAATGGAAAGGAGCGGGGTTAAAAGAGGAAAAAAACGCGATTCAGAAGGAAAAAAAGAAGACTTCCCCCTGGAGGGCAAAAAGGCCCTCCTGGACGAATAGGAAAACACGAAAAAAAAAAGCAACTAACTTGGAAAAAAATCGGCCGGGAAGGGGAAAGGGATGTCCATCCAACACCAAAAGCTGGTGCATGGAGGGGAGAAAAAAAACTGTTTTTCGGAAGGGAACAACAGAAAGTCGGTCCTCAAAAAGACTTGGGTGAGGGGGGAGTAGAGGGTTGGGAAAAAACGAGGGAAAGAAAGGCCGGGCAGAAGAAAATCGCGCCAGAAACAGAATCGCGGGGGCGCAGGTGGCGGTCGCGGGCTCGGGGCCCAACTCCTGCTGTGGGAAAAAGGTTTTCTTAAGGAAGGGGAGGGCTTGTATGGGAGAAGTGAAAAGAGTTCCACTTTGACGATGGGGGGGGGGAGGACCAACTCGACGAAAAAAGTAAAAACGAATTTTCAAAGCGACGGCGCGGGGCACGCTTATACAAACATGACCAAGGGGGAAAAAACTGTGACTCATGGGCAAAAAAAACAGGGGGGGGGCTTTCTTCAACAAGCCAACTGGCGAAGCACCAGCCGTAGGGCGAAAAAGAAAAGGTCGATTGGCCATCAGCAAACGACAGAAAAAGAAGATGAGGGGAGGCAGCGCGAGTCTTACAGGAATCTGCCGGCAGAAGGGAGGCGTCCTGGGACCCACAGAGGAAGGGACCTTGATCGACCAGCACCAAA
>Ga0179593_1291520_pt1 | contig 22125 bp, 30 predicted proteins | sample CZODoug2_1_08_16_FD_185931 | JGI IMG/M metagenome (GOLD analysis project Ga0179593, IMG submission 185931) | Vadose zone soil fungal communities from Angelo Coast Range Reserve, California, USA - CZODoug2_1_08_16fungal (PacBio error correction) | ecosystem: Environmental > Terrestrial > Soil >...
TAAATCAAAGGCTAGAAGGAAAGGCGGGGGGAGGGGGGTTAACGTTTGTCGGCAAAGAAATGGTCATTTTTCGTGTTCCCCAGTGGACTGCATGGGGGTTGCTCTTAGCAGGGGGTGACGAGAGATCAAGGAAAAAAGAAAGTCGTAAAGGGGGGGGGAGGAGGAACCCCTATGAACTGTAAACCGAAATATGGTTTACAGCCCGCCTGATTTCAGCGCCGGTGGAAGGCTGCGGAGAAGGAAAAGCCAAAAGGTGCAAAATCGCTCAAAGAGGTCACGACTAAAAAGGTAGTCGGCCGATACAAGAGCCTCCCTAAACCGAGCTGATCGTTGTCACTTCAACCCAAAATTTGCAAACCGTCAAAAGGGGAGGGGGGGGGGAAAAAAAAGAAGGGCCAGCCCAGTTCTATGCAGGGGGGGAATAGAGGTCTTCCGATTTGTAAGAGAGAGAGTGCCCAAAATAGCGGGTCAAAGGCCTAAGAAAGGAAGGGAAGAGGGAGGAAAGTCTCTCTATGCCATTGGGGGCCGAGATACCAAACCAATGTGTGGGGGGGCACAGGGTCAGCCAACATGGGTCCTAGCTTCACCGAAGAGAAGAAGTGGGAGAATGACGCATTTGAAGGCATGTGGTGGGAAAGAGCGGACTTCCCTTTGGCGCTCGAAAGGAGGGTTTGTTCGGGGAAAGGTGCGAAAATGGCCGGCCTGAACGCCGGAGCTCAGGAGATCTGCTCACCAACGAGGAAGAAAAGGAGCTCTATTAACAAAATAATCGGAAAATGGGACGGCCTACTTGAGCGTGGGGAACGCTTGTGCTTCAAGCACGCGTCTGACCAGGAGGAACAAACCGCGGGAACTGCAGAACAAATGGAGTCAAAAACTCCCAGCAAGTTCCATGGGCGCTCCGCATTGGGAGCTCGTACCCAAGAAAGAGAGGCGAAAGAAGGGAAGGACCGCTCAACTTGCAGTGGCACTTAACCATACGCGCCCGGCAAGAGGTCCCTGCGCTCCGAAGAGTTGCAGCAACCGACCGTGCCGTCCGTCTAATGCGTCACCCGGGGGGAGAAGAAGAGGGACATAAGCCCCAATACAGCCTTCTGCTGAAGTCACTCAAACTCACGGGGGGCCAGCATTGTGATCCCGAAGGGAACGGGGCGATGCGTCCCGGGGGGGGGGAGGAAACCTCCTAGTCGATCTGTTGAGGGCGGTGGTGGGGCTAAAAACTGAGACTTAGAAGAGGGTATTGAAACATAGGGGATGAAACGCCAGATCATGAAAGGACCCGAGTTGGGCTCGTATTATACGAAAAATTTTGGGGGGGGGGAAAAAGGAAGGTGTGGTACTCTCCATGAAGAGAGCAAGGGTACCAGGCGGGTGGTTGCGGGGGACCCGAGGAACCAAAAATCCTCGCCCATCCGTCGAACAGGAACAGGTGGGGCCAGGCCTGGCAAGGGTTAAAAGGAGGAATAGTTCCGATGAAATTTCCTGCCCAAAAAAGCTCCATCCGACTGGGGAGTCGGGAACTAAAGAAAGAACATTTACCAGCCGAGCCGTACATAAAGAGGAGAAGACTTTGTGAGATGATCTCAGCGGTGACTTACCTCTCCGACGAAGGTCTGGAAACCCGGGCCCGTGGTTGGGAAGGAGCCGTGTGGCGGGGGTTGTAGCCCCGGGGGAGACAACCCAAAGGGTGGAGGAGGAGATATACACAAAACGGAGTAGAAAAGGGAACGGAAAATATCACTTAGTTGACCAGAGCGACGTGTGGCTCATCGAGGTCAGAAAGGCGGCTTACACCCCTCAAATGAACCAACCGGGGAATTCTCTGTGAGGAAAAAAGGGAAGGAGGGGGAGATCCCGAACAATCCCAAAAAAAACGGCTCCAGAAGTGAAGTTGCGCGCACGTTTGAAAAAGGTTAGTTCGCTGAGGACAACTCCCAGCCGTATGGTTATTAGAACGGTCCCTCGAAAAGCGAGGAACTTAGATGGAAAAAGTACCGCCAAGACAGGATCTCGGAATCTTAAGCCGGTCCAAACCGCTTTCGGCGAGGGATTAACAGGGGGGTCCACGTCGGTCTACAGCCGATGCCTTGTATTGCCTGGTGGAAGATCTTTAAAGGGAGGGGAGAACCCCACCCAGGGTACAGACGAGCGGAAAAAGAAAGGGAAAGCACGGTCAGATCTGCGGATTAGAAACGCCTTACGAAAAAAAAGAACGACGCGGAAGCAAGACGTACCGGAGAAGCAAAGAGGGCGCATCGGGGGGTGGTAACCAAATACGCAAAAGGTTATTTAGGAAGGATCGGGACCGGAAGGGGCGATGGTAGGTTTAAAATCATAAGGGCGCGTACTGGGAAGACGGGCGTAACTGGCCATAGTCATTGAGGTTAGAAAGGGCCGAAGCAAAACGGCTTGGTACATTCGTCTGAGAAAGGGGAAAGGTGACCGCCGTCAGAACGCGGGCTGGCAAGGGTCTTGCAGGGCCGCAGGATAAGAAAAGACGTTTTCAGGTCGGGAGAGAAAACCTCTGGAAAGAGAAACAGGGGTAGCAAACGGAGTTTAGCACGGCCGGAGGGCACGGTTCGAAGGGGGACAACACTTAATTTGTAAGAAGGAGGAAAATTAAAGAAACCGTCACTGCCGGGGAAAGAACGCCCACTGGTGACATCGAGGGCACGGATTTTGAAGTTGTCGAGAATGAAAAAGGGGTTTGTTGAAAGGCCAAAGGGAGTTGAAAAACCGCCACTGTCGCACAGCGGGTAAGCCACCTACACCTCCTAAACCATGTCTATCGCACTCCAGAAGAGAGAGGAGACACGGCCGGACAATCCAAAAAAAATGTGCGGGTGTCCTCCAACACTGGTAAACACTAATTCCACTATAGGATCTCAAATTAAAAGGTGCACTGTGCCCCAACCAGGGGTTGCAAACGGGAGATATCGCTAGGGGTAAAGGGAATAATAAGCGGAGGAAAGGGGCACGAAAAAATGGGGACTGACGGGTCCTTGGCACCAGGGGTGGTATGGGGTGAACTCTCCGAAGGTGCCGCCGGAATCACCCATACAGAGAATGAAGTAGAAAAAGCCGGTGGGAAAACGCGTCCCTAGAAGAAAAAGGGGTGGGAAGGGAGGGGTCAGGACGTACAAAGAAAGCTGGAGGGGTTGGGAGGGAGGAGAATCTGGGGGTAAAGGGAGGCTTTCATCAGTGGGTTCTAAAGAACACCGGAGCGGTAGGAGCCAAGCGTGGGTCCACAAGGTCCAGATCGGTAGTTCTCTCGAAATCAATAACTGCAAAAAGTTAGGGGGGAGGGAGGGGGATGGGACACTGGGGGGTAGGTTAGAGGATGAAGACGACTTAAGGGCTCCGAAAGGTCCTATCATCGGTCCCGATAAGAGGAAGCCAACAAGGTTGCCATCTTGGTTAAACAATTGGAAGGGGGGGACGTTCAAAGGGATCAATGACACAAAAATTGTCTTCGTGCCGTCTCAAGAGCACGCGAAGAAAGCTCTCTTCAAACAACAAGGAGATGATTAAAATCCTCATGGGGGAGGGGGATGGCTTGACTATGTCCGGTACAGCCTACTAAAAAAGTCAAGAAAAACCTTGGGGCTGAAGGAAATTATAACATCCATGCGTATTCTGGGGTCCCGGCGTAAAGGGACTCAGGAAGAGGAAAATGGTTACCTAGAATTCCTGAGCTGCAGTCCCCTCCATTCAAAGTCAAAGAATGTTGTTAGAACGCCTGATTGTCGGGGATCATGGAAACTATCTGGGAGGACAAGAGTAGATGGGGAAAAAGGGGAAAAATCACTCCGTGATCATCGGGACCCTAAGTCCAAGAGACTGAGAACGATGCATGAAGACAGAAAACAAAAACGAGCACTGATATTACGTCACTCCCAACCGGGTGGAAAAAAAAAGAAAGGAGGGAAGAGGAAAACGATGAGATCTGGATACTCGGGAAGATAAGGTGGCTAGGAATCGATCATTTCCGGCATAGAAGTGACCCAGCTACAAGTCGAAAAGGTCGGAAGAATTCAGAAGGAGTACGAAAGTGGAAGAAGGAATAGTAAGAAAGATGATAAAAAAAGGGGTTAAATATCTAACCCCGTGCCCCATTGGGGCCAGGGTCAGCACGGGAAACTGTACCCCGGAGACAGCCGAATCCAGGTTCCGGATACAACTTGCGACAAGGCGGGATTGGGGATAGAGGGGGAGTGAGAGGATCTGCTGCCATAGGCCCCGGGACTAGGTGTATTGTGGGACACGAAGCGTGGCTAAAGGGGCCTCCTTCTATCACGAACACCTGAGAACAAAATAGTCATTAACGACAGGGAAAAAGAACCCTCAAGGTGCTACCAGGTCTTCTGGAACAAGGAAGACGTGGACCGCAGGGAGTTCAGAAATAGTCCCGAGGAAGGTGGAGAAACATACGTGTCCAAAAGAGTTCCAGAGAAAAGCAAAATAGAGGGCCGACATCGGCTCATATCCAGGAATATCTATTAGGGCAAGAATTTCTCAGAAAAAAAAATTGACCAGAAACACTCAATTCCCGCGCCCCTGTAGGGGCCGGTTTCCTGCAATACCGACTGCTAAAGAGAAAGGAGGGGGGCTCAACCACGGAAGAAAATGCTTCAAATTGGTACGCCCCGTAAGGCCCAGTACGCGCCGTGAGTGATGATCAGAATACTCAAACAGATACTCCTGGTAACCTATAAGCGGTAAAAAGTATGCTCCTTGGCTGGAACCGCTTGTCATCGTAAAGGAGGCGGAAGGACGTCCGTCTTTGTACGAAGGGAAGCGGAGTACTCCAGAAGAAAAGAAAGGGGATTTGAGAGGAAGGGGGGGTGAGGGATATTTTTGGGGGGGGACCTGGTGGGTGGGGGTGCTCAAAGGCAAAAATCCATTACCTTCAAGTTTGCTGGAAACACCAGAAGAAAGACGCACCCCAGAAAGGGCGGAAACCAAGAAGAACCTTGGCGATCTTTTAAAAATATGCTTACGGAATGGGAAGAGGGGGAAACGAGGCCGAACAAGTTCCGAAAAGAACATTAAGTCTTCCCTCACAAATTACAGTACCAAGGGCCCGAAAGTCTGAAAATCCCATTAAACGGGGGTGTAGGGGACGGGGTATAAAAGACGAACTTGGGCAGGATAGGAACGTAGCGGTGCCCGCCTGGGGGGTAGGAGCCCGGTTCGTGTAGACGCCGGGAAAATCGAGGCTGAAAGAAACGATCGGAGGGGAAGACTATGCTATCTCTCAAAAACAAACAGAGGGGAAGTGGGGGGGGAGAGAGACTAGGCAGACTTAGGGTCTCAGCGAGGTTTAAAGGGAGGGGAAACGCCGCACTCGCTCAAACTAAACAACGACCAGGCCTAAAAAGGAAGTCTTCGGGAATATGAAAAAACCTCAATGACTTCGAGATATCACTCCCAAACCTAGGGAGAAAGAATGATGACGAATCAAAAGGAGTCAAACGGACACTTATTTTAGTAAAAAAGCCGATCAAATCACGATTTGGAGTCGGGCCAAGTGAAGAGAGTCAGGCATCGTCAAATGGGAAAAGAAGAGGGCCATGAGCCTAGTAAAAGGAGAGTAGGAAAACGGTTCGTCAACCTGTTAAAAAAGGGAGAGAAGGATTCGGTGGGGCCTCATTTCGACCACAGGCAGATGCAAGGGGATGTAGGGCAAGAATCGAAAGGGCGGGTCCAACCGTGACATCAAGCAGGGAAGAGAAGTACAGAAAAAGAACATCGTGCCTGCATGGAGAAGGGCAAAAGTTAGTCAAAGAGATTCAAGAAACTAAACGGAAGCCTTCACGTTACCGGGAGAACACCGCATATCCACGATCAGGCAGGAAAAATGTTTATAATTAAGGGTCTGGCTGGTTCGGGGACTAGGGGGGAGTTGGGACGGACAGCATCAAATAGCAGGGGATGGTTACTTTTAGTATGGGGGGGGAAGACTGGCCGTGGGAAGACAATTGATAAAGAGTAAAAACGGGGGAGCACTTGTACGGAGCAAAGGAACCTGACTTGCCAGGAGCCGGCGGACGGCTTGGAAAGGCATTCTTGAAGGGGCTCAGTCTCGGGGAAAAAAAAAAGGGGGCTGGAGACTAAAAAGGGGTTTAATCTATCTCAACTGCGAGTCGCAAAGGGTATTGACGGGGCCTAAGATTGAAATTTCCACGGGACCTGCTGGTCGGGAAGTTAAAAGCTAAAAAACCTTTGGCACGACAGAGGCGGGAACCAAATAACCTGTCACCAAGAGGTACAAGCAAGGGGGGGGTAAGTAGAGGTCTGAAGGAGTTTCGGTCCTATCAGGGAAGAGGAGTTTGGGTTTAGCAAGAAAGGAGGAACCTGATGGCTCCGTCCTAGGCCGAACACGTGTCGACAAAGGAGGAAAGGGGAAAAAGACGAAACCTCAAAGTCTGAGCCATGTAAGATCGAGGAGGTCACATGGCAGTAGAAGCCACATTTCTGTATCCGCACCCGGCAGAGGGAAGACTCCGGGACAGCAGCTGGGGCGTACCCTTTTCACAACCCGTAAGTATGGGAGGGGAGGGGGACCCACTGAAGGGTGGAAAGGATAAGAAAGAGAATGACTTTCTTGGGGGGCAGAGCCAGAGTGTCCTGGGGGCAAATCCTCTAACTATCCGCCGGGATTATATTCCTGCCACACCTGAAGAGTTATTAGAAATAGCCGGTTGTGAAAATATTGCGCCCGAATAATAACTTTAGATTAAAATTTTACGGGGGGGCAGTGAACTGGGGACAGAAATGAAGATCGGTTGGGTGAGAACCATCGTATCGGGATATTAAAGCAATAGAGTCCGAGGAGGGTGGACAGAGGGGGGGGGGGGGGGTAGGTTTGGAGCAACTAATTACAGAAAACCCTTCTTAGCAACCCAGCCGGGAAAGATCGGGAATTAAAAGAGAAGAACCCGCGTCGGGGGGGTTCCGCCTTAGAGGGGGTGAGCTTGAAAGGTTCCTGCCAGGCAGCTAGTTCAAACGCATTCCTCCCCAAATTGGACAGATCCTTTGGGGAAAACTAACTTTATGGAAGTGAGAAAGTCAAACGGGAATCCTGTGTGACGTGGGCACCGTGAGGGAGATGTTTGGGCTCTCATGTCATTCAACTCTAAATCATCTCTCTCAAAAAAACAAACTGGGAAGATTAAAATAGCGGGGGCGAAGGAATAGGGAAGGGCACTGAAAAAAAAGCCTGCCGGCGTCTTTCAGGCCTTGCAGACGGAAAAAATGTATAACCATCCATTAGAAGTTTGGGAACCTCCAGTGAGGTGGGTGCGAAAAGGGAGAAATCGGGACCGATGGAGGGAACGATAGAGTCCCGTCGTCAGATTAATACCGCAATAACGGTCGGGGGTGGGGAAAAAACGTAACGCCGGGATGTGGGTCTCCAGTATTTTAACTAAAGGATCTAGGACCGAAGGACACTGGGAGACAGGAAAAAACCCAATTTTTTCGTGGCCTGCGCCCATCGCCCCGAGGTCCAGCTCCGACGCTAAAAAAATACAAACGAAAACCAGAGGGGAGTACGTCAAGGAGCCCCACAAGGAAGGTGTAAAAAACAACCCCCTTCAACTTTAATGAGGGGGGCTGCCAGGATGACGTCCGCAAAAAAAAAAAGGGGACGGACTCTGCCGAAAAAGGGGTACTATAGTATCTTTCTCGGCGGGAGAACACTACTCAATCAGAAGCAGGTCAGAGGAGAATTTCAGCGATCGGTAAAAGGAAGAAAACGAAAATGATACAACCGAGATATCCTTTAAACAAGGGGTGGGGACCAGGGTAAGCACAGAATACGTCCAAGGAAGGAGGAATCGTAAAAAACAATTCAAACAATCCCAGAAGGGGGAGTGGTTGGGATTAAATTGAGATAGTAGACGGTATTTATCGACAGGGGCGGAGGGGAGGGGTACGGACCGAGGGGGGAAAACAGTGGGCCGCCTCGCCTAGAGGAAGTCCATGATCAACAAACTCCGGGGGTTCAGGATCAGGTGAAACCACCTCAAGAAGACAGCGGGAGGGATGGAACCAGTGCGGGGGGGGAGACTAACCGGCTTTAACTGGGGGCTTTAGCCAAAAACGGGTCACCACCAAGGCCAAGTGTAACGTGAAAAGTAGGCAAGTCCCATGGGCCCGCAAGGTTTCCAAACTTACGAGGGACAAGTGAAATAAACAGGGGGTACTCTAAGTTGAGACACCCTTAAAGGAGACTTACTGCGACTGGAGTGACAGCCGCAAGACATTGGGACAATGACATATTTCAGAAAAAAGGGGCGCAAAGCATTCTTTACTCTATGGAGCAAACCGCCGTGAAGAAGTCGAAGTGCGTCAAAAAGGGCCAAGCATCTCGACGTACCAGGTAGGGGGTTCCAAAGGAAGACCTGATTAATGCTAAAACAACAGCCACAAATACTTTCCCGTAAGAAAGGGTCCCAGAAAATAAACAGAAGGCGTCATGGGAACAAAAAAAATGGAGAAGAAGATGGTGAGGAGGGACTCCAAATGGAAGGAGAACAGAAGGTCGTTTTAAGGAAAAGAGGGGGGGAGATCCGACACGAGGCATGAATGGCCCAAGGCATCGTAATCGAAATTTGGGGGAGGAAGGGCAAGACACTGCCTGGAAGCAACACCTGACATCCAAGGCAAATCGCTTGCGAAACAGGAGTGAAAAAAAGATCCTCAGACCTATACGGGACCGGAAGGAAAACTTTAAGATGTGGTACAGCCTTTTCAGGGCGAAGGACATGGGCGATAGGTCTTCAAAGGTGAGGAGGCTCGAAACGCTACTCCCTACTCCAAAAAATCGAGGGGTATTCCGGACATAAAGCGAAAAGAAAAGGTAAGGAACAAATGGACAACGCAGACGTAGCGTACCAGCCGTCTCGGGTGTGGGTTATGGTTACCTGGAGACGAAGACGGATAACTGTGGCGAAAAAAAATCTTTGCAAAAAAAAAGAATCGGGTGGACGGGAGGTGGTTAGGCTTAGGTCAGGTTCTGTTGTAAAACGAAGGGGTAGCACCTCGCGGGACTAACAAGCTTCTGTTGAAGATGCGTTTCCTCATACCACCAACAAAAGGGGGGTAATAAAGAGAGGGGAGCGGGATGGCCAATCACTGTCTCAGAGGTGGGTAAAAAAAAGAAAACGGCGCGAAAACACCAAGAAAAAGAAGGCTCAAGGAAACTCCAAGGCTACCCGAAGGAGGCACGTGAAGAAGTGAAACAAACTGCGTATTATCAACCGCCACAAAATCCCAAAAACGTCCTGGGGGGGACGAATTTCTTAAGAATGGAGCGGAAAAATGGGTAGAAGGGTTGAAAGTCAGGAAAAAGAACAGGGATGGAGGGCCTTCCCTCACGTAAACCTTGAGCGAGGCCAAGGAACTGAAGAAGAGGCCCTGAAAAGGAGGAAAAAAGGGAGAAGTCTGGAAAAAAATGGAAAAAAAAAGGGTGTCCAAAAGAAAAAGTTCTTCTATTCTGGGAAACACAGGGCCGATGCCTTGGGGAGGGACTGTGCCGGGAGGACACAGGGAAACCAAAAAAAACAACCAAAAATTCCGAGAACTACATACGAAAAAGCCACTAGGGGCGCCATTATAGGAATTCGATCTTAAAAAAATAACACGGCGGGGGGGTAAGAACGGTTACCGAGAAAAAAGAGGGACTCGGAACCTCGGGAGGGGGGGAAAAAAGAATAGATCACAAAAAAAAAAAGGCGGGTTTAAGTCGGCGTAAAATTGACCCCAAGGAAGTGAGATGGGGAGGGGAGTTGAACTGGAAAGAGCTCGTACTGCCTAGAGGGGACCGGGAGAGCAATGAACGTTCCGCACTTAAGGAAAGGCGGCAGCAAGGACTTCAAGAGTCTGGATCAGGCTGCCTGTCGGACGAATGAAGGCAGAATGGAAGGGAAGTCTTCAGATGCTGATTATTTCATCGAGCTGTGAGGGAGTACTAGAAAAGTCGGAGGATGGTTGACGGGGAAGGAGGGGCCAAGGTGGACAATTGCCGTGGCTGGACGAGTAACGTCGCTGGACCGAAGCAGGGGGGGGAAGCCAAAGACAAGTAAAGAAGCATGGGTCAGCGGAGATGTCAGAGGGAAAGAAGTGATTTGGACCGGGGGAATAGAGGGGGGGAAGAAACAAATGTACACGATAAGCGAGATTGGGACGTGAACGGGCGAATAAAACACTAAAACGAAGCCACAGTAGATTCGAGAGCCAGGGGGTCTCAGTAGGATAGGCTCATCCCGAGGGAAAAGAAACACCGCTCACTTGCGTATTGGGGTAGCACTGAAAAAACTTGAGGCGGGTCAATGGAAAACTGACAGGGGGGACAAAATTTGCCCCACCCCTTTGTGTAGTGATACCGGTATCCCAAAAAGGGAGAGAAGAATTGGGAGGAAGGAGAGAGGAAATAAGGGACTTACCTGGGAAAGGTTGCAAGAGACAGGAGATTTTCATCAGAAGCTACCCGGGGGAAAAAAAGCGATTCAGCGACAAAATGACGAAGCAAAGGAGAAGGGAGGGGGGGGAAAAAAAGAAATCGTTTCAGAGGCGCAGCACAAGAACTGGTGAAGGGCATCTGGGGCAGGGGTGAAGGGTCCGAAAGATAAAAAAAAAAAAAGGTTGGGGTGCTCGGTCGGCGAGCTGGAAAAGGGGCCAAGCTGTCTGGAAACGAGACCGAAAAAAACATGGCGGAGGGGGTCGGGACCGCATTGTCATCCGGGAAAGTATATGGAGCCATCAGGCGTGACCAACCATTGTCACGGAGTTTACGGGGGGTCACGCAGATTCTTCTGGGGAGAGGAGGGGAAACCTTGGAGCGAGAAAGAGCCACGAGCCAAGACAGGCCGTGGATACCCCCAAATGGTGGGGCCGAGGGGGGGAAAAACAAAAGGGAAATACAATTATGGAAGTGCCGGGCCAGGTGGAAAAAAAGGGACTGAATTTTCGGTGTTCAGGGGAGACAATACGCGAGAAAGAAAGAAAACAAAAAAATGAAATAAGGAGGTGACTTAAAAAAAGCTATTGACCGAAATGAAGCAGCTCCGAAAGGATGGTCCCGGGGGCAAGGGAGCAAAGGTAAAATGGATAAAAAAAGAAAGGACCAGGTCCAGGAAAAAGGGGGTGTGGAAAAAAATAGCCATCGGACCGGGAGATGAAGTCGAGAAGTCTGCCTACGGGAAGAGAAACGGGGACAAATAACGTCGTGGGAAAGAAAGGAAAAATGATTGGGAAACCGCCTGTTCAGACGAAAAGCAACATCAGTCGAGGTAACTCTTCTGCTAAGAAACGACCGCAAGGGTGAAGGGGCATAGTTGGAGAGCACATTCAACGAAACCACAAGCCGAGCAAGAAAGCAAACGATACGACATGCAAAGGGGGGGCACCGCCTAAAATAAGTAAGTTGCACACCCGAACCGTTGAAAAAAAAATTCAAGGGAAGAGGGGGGTCAGACAGATGGCAAGACCGGGCTTATACTCTTAGAAGGGGGCGCAGGGTGATCGTCTGTAATAGGAGTGGAAAAGGCATAGAGAGGGAACTTGCTCGGGAAATAAATTCATAAATCTTACGACAGGGAAGAGATCAGTGAAGCTCCAGGCAATGATAACGGCCTATATATAAAAAAAAAAAAAAAAAAAAGTGACCCAAAGGGGGGGGTGGTTAAAGTTAAGTAACGACGATAAAAAGGAAGGCCTCCCTCCGGGTGAGCATGGGAAAGGCAGTTCCGGGGGGAGGTGTTCTATAAAGGGACGGAATTAACGCGGAACGTCTAACGGAGGTGTAGGCAGCCGAGGTGCGAACATGGCCGGCTTCGTAAGGCCATGAAGGGGGGTCCTTCGGGGAAAAACGAAATGGCATGAAGAAAAGGCACCTCTAAGGGGACAGCGCTAGGCCCATTAAGAGGGGGGGGCTTACGGAAAGGGGAAGGGAAAAGGAAAAAAAAAAAAACCCACACCGGTAGAAAAACCAAACGTGCCAACTTGGAGGTGGAACAAAAAATACCATTGAGCGCCGCAATGAGATAATATCCCCGGCATAGTTGAAGCCATAAAGGGAAGCCTCCTGGCGTAATTAACGAGTGGGAGACAAGTTGATTCTCGGAACTGGCTCTCCGACGAAGTGGCGCCCGCCGTGAAACCCGGACGAATGGAAAAGACCGGCTCAAAAGGAAGGACATGAGCCCGTCGGCCAAAGAGACTCGCCTGCTCTGAAAAAGTCACAAGCCCCTCCGGACCGCATTCATTGAAAAAAGAATAAAGGAAGAAGCCGGGGGGCAGAATGCGTCTTTAGGAAAAACTCAGAGGAAGATATTAAGATGTGCTAGGGGGAAAGAAAAAAGACTATGATGACGGAAGGTCGGAGGTGCATGTCTGGGGTTAGAAATGATGGAACTTACAGGGGGCCTGGGCGATATATAGGGGAAGGGTGGGGGGGGGGGGGGTTACGGTTGGCTCACCGCAATGAATATCAAAAGAAAAAAAGCCATGTCAGCATCGAAATCTTAGAATGAACTCGCCCTAAAGGTCTGAACCCCAGCTACGAAAAAAGGGGGGGGGGCCAGACGATCCTTTGCCTTTTATGGAGAATACTTCTGCATGGGGATAGGGAACCATTGAAAGAGCGCTGACGGCAACGAGCCCGAAGGCATGGGAGGAGGGACCTAGAAAAAAGAACCATTTGGGAAAAAGTGCCTCTCCCGTACACGGGAAATTCGGGGAGCAGGGGAGGGGGGGAACTAACGAAGACTTTCACCAAAGAGGAGGGAGAACTGGGCCGGGGGGAGGGGGCGCCGTGGGAAGGGGAGACGAAGGAAAAATCCTTCAAACAAGGAGGGGAATAGATCTAAGGGAAAAAAAACGGAGGAGTAAACAAAGAGAGAGCGGGGCCTCTGCCTTTATAAGAATCGAGTGTTAGAGCTGTCTACAAAAAGTCGCCTCCTAAAAAACCGAAAAAGGCAGAAACCGAATTCTGGGGAAGGAGAGCAAAATTAAGTAGAAGAGCCCTCAAACTCACCAAAAAAAAGATAAGGGGGTTGTACGGTCTCGTCAACGGGGGTAGTAAGGTAAATTGTCGGGTTCAACTGAGTCGAATGTTGACCGACGCAGGCATACGACCAAGGTATCGATACGCCAGGTCCAGCATAAAAGGGCGTGAAAAAAAAAGGAATAGTCTGACCAAGGGGTTTGAAAAATGTCCTAAAGGGAAAAATTGGAGAGGATTCGGTTCCAGGGCCAACCAGGACGATGAACATCAGTTTCCTGAAACCCAAAGTAACAAAAAAAAAAGTCCGAGACATCAGAAGAAAGCAACCCTCACTGGTCAGGGAAAAGGGGGAAATTTCCACCGCTCGGCACAAAAAAAGGGTTAGGGGAAAGCCTAGTACAAGATATCAGCGGAGGGGGAAAAAGCAAACGACGCAGACGGAACCTTTATTGGAAAAAAAAGGGGCTCATGACACTAGTGAGCGGAGGGAATGTCAAGAAGGCCGTCGGACGGGACTTGGGGGATCTGGACGGCGTCACGGGAGCCGTGGTGAACAGAAGGACGGAAGGGGGGGAGCAAGGGAGGTAAGACTCGGAGAAAAAAAAAGAACTGGAGGCAGAGAAAATTCGGGAAAATGAGGGGATGGAACATGTCGCGCGAAGATCAGAGTAAGCATCTGGAGGGGGCAGAGAGCAAGGGGGGTTGAAGGAACGACAAGGAGTGCACCTGAAAAAAGCTGGCAATAAAACCTTGGGGAAAAAAGGGCCTGCGGGACGGGCTGAAGTTAAAAAGTACCTTGGGCGAAAGGAAGTGAAAGAAAAAAAACCGGGAAATCTCACTTCTGGAAAAACAAAGAAAAAAAACAGGAGGCATGTGGGAAGGAGGGGGAATGTCGTGGACGGAAGATAGGAGTTGTGAGGAACCAATGATTTCTACTCCCTTGTAGGAAAAGAGGGGGGACGAAAAATCCACGACTAAAAGGTGGAAGAGAAAATGAAAACAGCATCGGAGAGACGAAGTCAAGCCCAAAAAAAGACTGAATGTATAAAATGGCAGAGGGGGAAGCGGAGGAACTCCCAGTAATACGTGCTGAATCCTCAAAAAACAATTGTACCCTGGGAAATATATTCGGCTCGGGAGACCACTTCAATTTAGAGGACTGGATATATCGAGGAACGAAAAAAATTCTTAATTTAAGTGGAAAAAAACGGTGTAGGGGCAATAAAAAATCTCGCGGGAAGAGGGACAAGGAAGATCTCAACACGGCAATTCAAGCAGTCTTGAAGAGGAAAAGAAGGCATACGGGAAGGGGGGGTGGAAAAAGGGGGCTCAGGTGACTTATAATTCTATGGTTGGGGTAGGGAGGGGAATACTAAAGGAGGATCGTCGTCCGTGGCCGGCGTGTTCCCAACGATTAAGAAAGGGGGATGCTTGGGAAAAGGCAGGACCAAGAGTGGGGGGAACCTGTCACGATCTTAGTGAAAGAAAGAAACATAAGGGCGTCCGAAAAACATTTCGGTGGGGAAACGAATTTCAACAGAACGTTTGTGGGCTGACACACTGTAGCTCGAAGGGAAGGAGAGCAGCAAGGGGGCCGGGGGAGAGCACCCAATGGAAACAGGGGGGACCACGTACCAGTAAGGTACATTTTAACGTGAAAAAAAGCCCGAAGGGCCGTGACGGGGGTCGGGGGCAGGTCGGACAGAAGCAGAAAAGAAGGAGACTGAGAATCAAAAAAAAAAACGAGGGGGACGATTATTCTGAAAGAAAGGGTCTCTTGCCGACCTAAAGCGACAGCAGGGCTTTTGCCCTTTGGCAAAATTGTCCCCTGGAGAATGCGATTTTGGGGGGGTGACCCGGGGTCAGGGAAAGTTGGGTGCTCGCGGCCTCAAAAGGGTATGGAACCGAGTCAACAAGGAAATTCGTAAACTGTCCCAGGAGAAAACGAATACTTCTGGGAAAGACGCCTGTCACCTCCCTTTGAATGGGACGAGACGAAAAGCCATCGGACCCGGAAAAGACTTGGGAGGGGAGGCCCGCCGTTTGAAGACACAGTCGCCCCGAGGGGGGGGCAAGCTACTCGGGAAAGTAAGCAAGCTGCACAAAGAGCTTATTGTCAAAGGAACAGGGGAAAAAAAACCAACGTAAAGGAAGGAAGGGGGAGGAGCAAAAGATTTAAAAAGGGAAGCTAAGAGTGAAGGGGAAAAAGATGAGCGCATGAATCGATCAAATTTCCTAAAGAGGGGGGCCCACTCTGAACCACATTCTTATCGTAAGGTAAAAAAGAGACAGGGGACACCGGTTGGATACCGCAGCGGGATCAACTTGGAAAAAAACGGGGTGGTCAACAAAAACAATGAAGGTCAAGAACTCCGCGGAAAAACGATCCAGTTTAAAAGGACAAGCCATTTTCGGGTGGTTATATCTTGGGGGGGGGGGGGGGGGGGGGGGGGGGGGGGGGGGGGGGGGGGGGGGGGGGGGGGGGGGGGGTGGGAGGGGGGGGGGGGGGGGTTTGGGGGGGGGGTGTGGGGGTGGGGGGGGGGGGGTTGGGGGAGTTGGGTGGGTGTTGTGGGGGTGGGTTTGGGGGGGGGGGTGGATGGTTTAGGGGTGTTGTTCTGGGGGGAGTGTTTTGGGCGGGGGTGCTGGTTGGGGGGGTTGGACCCAAAGCTCTCTCGCCTTCCCGCGGGGGAATCGCCTCGCACCGTCGGTCGTTTAGGGGTTCTGCCCAGGTTTTTCTGTGGTTGAAAAAGTGGGGGCCCGGCCGCCTCAGGGCCCTATCTCCCGCACTCGAGCAAGATCTACCTAATTCCCCCTCTCAGGAAAAGAGCTGATGACCCAGTGGACGTGGTTCTTCTGTGCAAGAATTGACGGAAAGGAGTCTCACGAGAGCAGGCGTCAGGGTCAAAGTACCGGGGAAAGAAGGGCCCCGTTCAAGGGTTTGGGTGCAACATTAATCAGTGCGCAAGGGGCGCACGATACCGGAAAAAGCGTTCTGAGAAAAGAAAGGGAAGAAGGAACTGCAACAGGTCAATAAAAAAAGGGAACCCGGGAGCCCGAAAACGGGGCCTGAGGGAGCCGCGAAGTGCAGCAACAGCCGTTAAACCCGTCACCCCACAAAAGCATTCGCAAAGAGGGGAAAGTAAACGAGGAAGGGGACGCTCCTGCTGACTGAGACATCCAAAAAGACCCGCCATGACGCCCGTCCGCACAGGGGGGATCCCGAACTAGTGGCGATGGCGTCAGATAAACTCATGAAGGGAACTGAAGGCGGTTTAAGTCCGGTAAAGTATAAGTCGTTGTAAAAGAAAGAGTGAAAACGATATGGAAAACTGACTCCGATGGGGGGGGGGGGGGGGTGCAAAACAAAAAAAAAAAAACCTTCCCTGGTAATGAGAAAAAGAAAAAGGTTGGGTGGGGGAGGGGGGGAACCGGAAGGGAAGACGAAACAGGACACCCAGGGAAAGAGCAGGGGTCGACCACATCCAACGGGAGGAAAAACCCTCGGCACGAAAAAAGGGGTGTGCCGCGAAGGGAATAAAAAGGGGCCTCAATTTTTCAAGGTTCGATGAATGGAAGATTCAAAACGGAAATCGATACCCTTGGCTGGTGCTTCGCAGGGGAGTGGACGGCCCTACTCAATCCGATGTGGCCTAAAAAAAGGGCTGGTAAAAATTTAAATAAAGCGCGGTAAAGTAGACTGAGACTGGGGGGTAGGAGGGATCTACCTCCGTCCTGGGGGCTGAAGATTAAGAATATGAGGTATCCTGTTCGTGGTGTAGTCTCCTGTGTGAGGGGGGGGAAAAGTACACACTCGAGGCGGGGCAAAACTTCTTAGAGTTCTATAAAAAAACAAAAAAAAACGGGGAGATATCCGACACGAAAAAAGAGCTCGTGGTCTGGAAAGGTGGGGTCGAAAGTCGGAAAAACCCAAAAAAAGAGCCTTAACCACCAAGAGGACTGGGGGGTGCTGGAAGGGAAAACCCAAGGACTCGTAAAAGAAAAAAGACAATACAAAACCGTTGATGGTAAGTCGACTGAGAGAAATTGGTAAGAAAGGGTAGTTAGGAGGCCGTACTAAAAAGAAGTGGGAGGAGGGGAAGACGGCGAGAGGAGGGGAACCCCTGGGATCGATGCCACACACTGACAGGAAACATAATCTTCGGCAAAGTGCGGAGCCTAGGTTGAACGAGGTCGTGGTAGCATTCCTGGGGCTCATTCAAAGACCCAAGTCACAAAACGGGTTTCAAAGGTAGGGAGCAAGTAAGAAAACAAACCAAAAATGAAATAGAAAGAATAAAAGGACTAGAAACTCACTCTGGTCATCTACCTGTAGGGGGGAAAAGCGAGGGCGAAACAGAATTGCGGGGAGGACCAAGTTACCGGGGGGGAAAAACAGCGCAATCTCATATAAAAGGGAAATTTGGGCCCGCCATACTCTCTCCAAAATGTTGATATTACGGGGGAAAAGGGATTGCGGAACCAGAGTTCATGGTTAGGACATCAGGCGTAAGGTGTCAGGACGTGGGACGGGGCAAAAAGGCGGGCACGAAAAGTTGGGGGGTACTCACTTATAGGGGGGAATCGGTCTGTCTCACTGACGGAGAATGGTACCACAGTCGCTTGTTCTGTTGAGAAGGTTCGTAGGGCCAGGCTAGAAAAATGTTCTCCATAATCTAGGGGGGAAAAAGGTAGAGCACTAAAGGTCTTGTCAAGGGGAAAAATTGGAACCGGGGAAACAGGGACACGGCCTTTCACTTTCCGATGAAAGGGGAAGACCTGGTGAAGAGGAGGTGATGAGGGCCCAAAAGTTAAAAAGGCTCAGGAAAGGGAGAGAACCTCACTTGGTCCCTCTGATTTCAGTTTGTGAGGTCGTAATGAAAATAGGGTGGGTTGAACATACAGAAAAAGGGAATTTCGAAGGCGCGAAGGCAAAAAATTCGAAAAGAGGGGAAAGTACAACCCCCTAAGTCTCGCTATCCGCGTAAGCAAGGGGAGCCTAGGGAAACCCGAAGAAAAAAAAAATCCGGAGAGAAATCTACACACTTAATAGGTACAAGTCTTAAGCACGGATTAATAGGGGGTGGCTGACACTGGGAAAAAAAAACCAGGGGTGGGGGAAATGCGAGGGGGGAAAGGGGGGCGCGGGTCCAAACGGAGGGTTAATAAGTGTTCTGAGAAAAAAAGAGGAAGGAACAGTTCGATGCTTATAGGGACCGGGGCGGAGAAAGGAGTAGTCTGGGGGGAATCTAATAGGATGGATCTTCAATCCGATCACCCCTTCCGGGGGAAAGGAGTCGGTAACATAGGCTGGACAATCTGGCCAGAGACGGTCCTAAACAGGGGGGGGTGGAAAACAAAGGGGATTTGGCCTTTCGGAAAGAAAGGGTGAGTGGGGTAGAGCATGCAGTACGAAGCGACCGTCTCGGAGACTAGGTGTTCGCAAGATGAAAGGGGAACAAAGTCAGGAGTGGAAAAAGGACACTCTTGAAAAATGCCAGTATTTGACTAGGAACGCATGCTGGCTACCAATTGCGGCTGGAAGGGGAAAACGAAAACGTACTTGCGGTGAGCAGCAGTGCAAAAGGGGGGTTGGGGAAGAGCTGCACCGAATCCATCGGGAGGGGGGGCAAAGCTTGTGCAAGGGGGCAAAAAACCATCCTGGGGGAAAAAAAAGAAAGAAAATGGGATGTATACACATTGAAGTGAGAAAGAAAACGTTCCCTAACTTCCGTGAAATGCGAGCTTCGAGGCTCATGGAAAAGAACGGAATAAACCAACGAGGAATAAAGAGGGGATATGCTTGCGGAGGGGGCTCTTTGGAAAAAAGAAAAAAGCCTCCTGAGGTCAGTTGAAAAAAGGGGGGGAGAACAAGAGGGGGGGGGGTGAAAATCAATTCGTTTCTAACAGGGTCCCGGGACATGGGTGAAGACGCCACCGGACCATATGAGAAGGAAAAGGATCAGGGGCCTTCCTATGGCACTGTCAGAAAACCGCAAACTTCAGGGAGGGGAAATCCGATCGCCCTCCAATTTCCGTCAATCAGGGGGGAAAGGGGGGGATGGGACACGCTTGGGGGCGGGGAAGCCCCCGAAGGAAGTGTGTTCTTGAATCCCGCACACAAATCTCAAAAGGGGCAAATCGAAGATCTTGACGATAAGAATTGAGGAAGAACTAAAAACGAGCGGATCGGGGCATGATGAGACTGTGAGACCGGTAACAACCAATTCAGGAGTCCGGCGAAGAGGGAAACGCCATGACCGGGAAAGAAAATAAGGGGAGGGGGGCTGCAGGGGGAAGGGAAGTCCCGTAATGGAAGGAATGGGAAACTTGGCCCAGAAAAGAAGACATGGTATCTAAAAAGACATAAGTTGGGAAGCCATCACGCACTCGATGATGGAAAGGTTCTGCGAAAAGAGTGGGCGAACGAAGAGATCTATCACCTTTGCCACAAAGGGGGTTGGGCAAAGGTACCGGTTGCCAGAAAGGACAGCCGCACGATTTGTAACTCCATGGGAGGGGGGAAAGGTTGGTCGAGAGGTGATCAAATATATCGATGGTAACCGATAGGCCTCTAAGGAGGGAGTTGTTATGCAGCCGGGGGACGAAAAGGTGGTCAGGCACAGGCGCAAAAAATAATGGGGACGTCAAAAAAGGGCTCAAACCTTAGGAGTAGACTGAAATTCACAAAGTAGAGAAAGAGAGATGACAGGGTCCTTTTACTCGAACCTGGCAAAGCACGCGTCATAGAGACAGGCGAATGAAAACTCCAGGAAAATAATTGAAAGGTTGAAACCTCAGCCACGGAAAGAACAGGGGACATCCGCATCTCAATCCCAAAGGAAAGAGGAGGTTCTACAAAGAAGTGCGCTCCTGAAAAGGAAAAAAAAAGGGCAAAACGCGAAGTTGGAAAGGGAGAAAAAAACTGCAGGAGGAATACTCTTCGACGAGACCGCCAGTGCCAATTAAATCCCAGATGGCTCGGGCAAAAAAGGTCGGGGAAAGTGACGAGACAAAGTGCAGCGCTCAGTGAACTACCCCAAAAAAAAACCGGCACGAGGAAAAAGTGGAAAATAAAAAACGATCGTCGTTGAGGCCACCCTAAAATAGGAGGAGGGCGAGGTTGTACTCCGTTACCTAGGATGCTCCGTTAGGGTTCGGGGGGGGAGCGTGAGACTCACGCCACAAGGTGAAAAAAAATATGGGAAGGGAGAAGATCGGACCTCGGATTTGGGGTTGAGGTCAACAAGGAAAGAGAGGAAACATTAACGAACCCAGGGCATCTGAACTGGGGGAGAAAGAAGGGAAAACCAATCCATGAAAAAGGGGATACTCGAGCGACAAGGGGTTCCGAAGAAGGGGGTAAGCCTTTCTATGGTCGCTTAAGAGGTAAAATGAGCGACGGAAATTCCAGAAAAAAAAACTCCCATCCGCTGGGGAGGATAAAAAGACGACTAAATTGAAATCCGGGGGAGAATGAGGAGGAAGGGGAGAAACGTCGGGGGAAAAAGCTTTTTAGGGGGGATCTAACTCGACGTCTGGGGTCATAGGAAACCATGAGGGGAGCCTGGCAGTTAGGAGCGCAGGCGTGTACACTGCGAACAGAAAAAGGAGGGAGAGTACAGAGATAAAAACAACAACGGGAGGGGGAAAAGGGAAGGGGAGGGAGATCGACTCGCTTCCCGAAGAAGGATAATCAAGGGTCTCAAAAAACGAAAAAACCCCACAAAAAGCGCCTACACGCCAGAGCAGTATGGAGCAGAAAGGAAGGAGAGGAAGACCCCCTCCAAAAAAAACCGGCCTGTATGAACTGAGTATCGTGTCGCAAACTGGGGGAAATGGGTGCATAGTATCCATCTCCAAAAGTGTAGGAAGGGAACGGGGAAAGGGTCCCGCGAGAAGGCAGGAGAAAAAAAAAGGAACTAAATGGCCGTCAAAGGCGAGAAAAGGGAAAAAATAGCGGACGTCCAAAAGGGGACAGACGTACGAGGAAGAAATTGAGTCTAGGGATCCACTCTGGAGCCCCAGGGGAAGAGAAAATGTGGCTGTCCTGTGAAGAGAGTCAAATGGGGGGAGGGGGGGGGGAGCACTAAAGACAAACAAAAAGGAAAAAAATCCGATAGGGGAGACATCACGAGTGACATCATATCTTGGGGATAACTGGCGTAAACATAATAATCCGAAGTTGAAGGAGACACGCAAGAAGGAAGAAATCTCCCGCCGGAGGTTTCGCCATAAGCATCAGATGAAAAAGGGTCACATGGAGACGACCGAGTGCAGGAGGGTCAGGTGGGAGGGGGAAAGGGGGAGTCATCAACAGGCGCGTAACTGGGTCAAGGGAAAAGGGGCTACTTGCCAGAGGGGCGCACTGAAGGGGGGGAAGGAAGAGGGACTGTATCAAAGGGAAGAATTCGGCGCAGGGAACCTCATTAAGAAGGGAGGGGAACTGCGTGCTGCAATGCTTCGCCCTACGGGGAGGCAGAAGACGACTTGGGGGTGGGGCAGGGGATGAGAGCACTTAGGAGAAAAGGGGGGAGGGGAACTTTGAATGGGGCACGGGAATTGCAACGTTGTGCCTGAGGGGGGAAAGGGTGCGACTGTAGGAAGTGTTTTTATGCGTGACCAAATGGGAAGAGCAGGCTAAAGACTAAAAAGCCTGGTATCGGGGGAAGGGGCCTCTTGATGGTGAATTTCTGTGCCCTGATAAAAGTGACAAGCAAAAATGCCCACGGAGCAAACTTGCACAGGGGCACAGGAAAGGAAAAACCCAACCGAAAGGACGGCGTCCAAAGAAAGGAAGTCTATCCAAACCGTTGATAGGCACACCAACTTAAAAGGGGATACAAAATGGGAAGATGGAAAGGGGAGGCGGGGAGAGACCTGACAGTCACAGGGGTACCCGTCCCCACCCGGGTGGCACAAGGAAAGTGACTGCCTTCGTATCCCGCCCAAGAAGGGAGAAATGCATTGAGGGATAGGGGAAATTCTAAGAGGGGGGGGGAAAGACTTTATGTAATTTCCTAGAAGGTCTGGGCACTCTCTCTTCCTTAAAGGGAGAAGGGGAGTCCTCCGCTCTCCCCTAGCATTAAGAGGAGGAAAATCTGGGTGCCAAACTG
>Ga0179593_1614671_pt1 | contig 22123 bp, 25 predicted proteins | sample CZODoug2_1_08_16_FD_185931 | JGI IMG/M metagenome (GOLD analysis project Ga0179593, IMG submission 185931) | Vadose zone soil fungal communities from Angelo Coast Range Reserve, California, USA - CZODoug2_1_08_16fungal (PacBio error correction) | ecosystem: Environmental > Terrestrial > Soil >...
GGTCTTGCCTCTCGGGGGAAGGCCAACGTTTAAAGACGAAGGGGGGGAGCAACATCTCACTGCTGGACAGAAGGGTCGAGAAGGGAGCACGTGCTAGTAGGAGGCGTCATCCTATGCTCAAAAGCAGCCGTTAAGGACGCATCAGCGGGGTCGCCGGAGGGAACAGGCCGCGAGTGGAGAAAAAAAAATGAAGTGAAGCAAATGAAATAGAAAGCAAAGGTGGGGAAAATATAAGCTTGCACTTTGAACGCAGACGACAAAATACCCTTCAAAAAAAAAAGACAATACCGGAGTGGAAGAAAGGGGGAAAGTCATTCGGACTTCGAAGAGAATCAATGCCCTGTCCCGGCGGGTGCGCAGAAGTCTTGAAAGGGAACACAGCTCAAGGAAAAAAAGCCCAGAAAAACCCCCCCGCGCGCCGCCGAAATAGAAAGGGAACCGACACTGGAAGAAAAAAAAGGCAGTCTCTCTCTATTACAGGAATGACGCCAAGCGATCGAAAAAAACATGAATTTCGGTGGGGAAATTCGAGGAGCACTTCGAGGAGAGGGGGATAAAGGTTTGACTGAAACAGTCAGGAAGGAAGGAAACAACAGCTCAGTCCACCAATGACGGGGAAAAGTTTGATCCGCTGTTGGGGAAAATGGCGGCAAAGGGCCGAGCAGAATGCCACCGGGAAAGAGAGCATTCGTAAAGGAAAAAGAAGGGTTCATTCCATGAGGGGCCTGCAGGACAGACTAAAACAATACCTATTCTCTGGGGGGCGACTCGGAAGGCATCTACCGGACGGGAAAAGGTGAGAAAAAATAAGGGAGAGCAAAAAGATAATTTCTTCAAAAGGGGAACGCCGGTGAAACTTCCCCCGTAGAAAAAGCACACGAAATCAGTTGACAGGAAAAAGGGGATTAAAGGGAAATCCTTCCCAATTCAGGCTTTACTATAGTCTGAAGCCAAGAAATCGGGGAAGGGTGAAGAGGTATGCGGAAAAGAAGGGAAGGTTGAAACTTCACCCCTTGAGATTGGACCATCGGTCAAGACCCCAAGGCTTTGACTAAAGCCTTATACGTAAAAGATAGACCCGGATCAAAACGTCTGTCTTGCGAAAACGTTCTCCAAGGAAATGCCAAGTCGAAGGAATGATGGGATTTCAAAACCACACACCCAAAAGAGGAAGAAAAGAAACCTCAGGAGGCGCTTTTCCAAAAGAAAAAAAGCAAAAAAACGCGCTAGCCACCATCGAGACGAAAGGGGATGGCAGGGGATCTAGGTCTGGGAAAAAGAAAAAAAACAAGAAGCCAACGCCCATCACCCCAGCCCGGAAGTGTCTACGAACGGGCGAACGGAGGATGATCTGGAGAAGAGGAAAAAAAACACGGTTCCGTATACATTGGGAAAGATTGCCGACCGGCTAAACACAGGGGAGCCATAAAAAGAAAGGTATGGAAAGCTCACCGGCGGAAGCTAGAAGGAAAAAAAAGGAAGGACAGACAGCGCTGTCGTTCTTACGCAGAAGAAAGGGCAAAGGAAAAGTGACACGCTTACCGGCCGGTAGGCAGGGACTCATCTCCACGGGAGAGGCTCGGGACCACTAGAGCTAAGGAAGGAAAATCAAAGCGAGGTAGGCAGAGGAACACCGACGCCCGTCTGAAAGGGAACACAGCATCCTCCATCCCTACGAGCGTCCCCAAGAGAAGCCGAAAAAAAAAAACGCGAGCGTCCGTCTTCTTCGTGAAAAAAAAAAAACTGGAAGGTCGCCTGCACGATTTTGAAATTCTGTCAGGACCTTCTTTGAGGGGCGGCATATCTCTCAAAAAAAAAAAGTGGAGAAAAAGGGGAGGGCCGAAATCTCCATCAAAGGGGAAACTGGAAAAAAATCACATTCGGGTATTTGTCGCGACGGTACCAGAAGGGGGTTTGAACCGTGGTTTAAGGAACCGCGAGAAGAGGGAATGGTGCCGGGGAGGGGGCGAGTTTCTTTGAACTAGGAAAAGGTAGGATTCGGCGAAGTTCAAAAAACAGGTGTGGCGGCCAGGAAAATAGGGCTGGCAGGAATTAAGTCAGTCTCGCGAAAGGGACCCGGAAGGAGAAAAGTGGAGATGGCGCTCGCACACATCTAAGAAAGGAAAAAGGTCTTGGGGGGAAGTTCTGTGACTTGCAAAGGAAACCAGTAGAAGCTTTGGTCCAGTCGGCTGTCCCGCAGTGAAATTCACATTGCAAAAGGACATGGAGACACCCGGGGGGAGGTTTTAAGTCCGTCTAATAGTTATTCTGAAGGGGGGGTTTTACACCAGCGGATCAAGACCCTCAACTAGGGGAAGATTTGCGCAAAGGGAAAGAAGTAAACTAACTAAAGGGGGGGTAGGTATCTTTTGCAGGGGGAGGTGTCGGGGGACACGAGTGCGAAGAAAACATAAAGAAAGGGGGGGTGGGAAAAGAGCGCGCTGGCTGTGGCGGATTGTGGGGAAAAGGAGAAATCTATGAGAAAGAGGGAATGGCATTGAATTCCCATTCCAATGCCTGTACTGGGATGCACCACGTTAGGGGAGGAGGTTATTCGCAGCTAAAAGACGCGGGGATTCTCAGTTGATGTGAGAAGTACTTAGAAGGGGTGGCACCGGATCTCCGATTCCGTTAAGGGAGGGGAACGATGTAAAGGAAAGAAAGACCTTTTCAGAGAAAAAGAAAACGCGCCATAAGTGAGAAGGAAAGCAGTGAGGGGGGGAGAGACCTCTTCTATGTGAACATTGTGTGGAGGAAGAATAAGTCACTATCACAAGAAAAGGATTACACGGCTTTGCCTGCAAAGGCAATTAAGGACGTGAAATGCTTCTAAGGGGGATGAAAACCTGGGGAAAGAAAGTATAAAGGTAGCCTACCACGCGAGGGATAAGGGAACTAGAAGCCCAAAAAGGGAAGAGGAGGTTCTTTTCTGAAACGGGCGAGCAGAAGTTCAGGCTTCCCAGACATTAGGGGAGGAAAAAAAATTCGCACGAGTAAAGTGACCGGGGTTGGGAGACGAAAAGAGGAAAAGAGTGGCGAAAAAGGCAAAAGTCTCCAACGACGAAATAAGGGGGCAATTGGGGTTGGCGATGGGCGTAAAGCCGTGGCACGACAAAAGGACGGAACACGTGATCCGCGTGGATAAGCGTGCAAAAAAATGCGGGAAGCCCCCAGGGGGGTCGCTACAAGTTGGGGGCGTAAATAACATTAGAGCCGGCAGCAGAGGGGGGCCGGGGGGCGGGTAAAGGACGGTAATTAGGTTAAGGAGCTGGTTAAGACTGGAAACCACAGAAGCACCACGGCTTCACAGAGGGGGGGAATCATCTGGAAAAAGTGTAAGCGGGTGAAACAGCTGCCCCTCTATCGCCGGGTCTTTCTCTCGGGGATGTTGAAAATAAATGCGTTTCGAAGGGCCGAGGTCCAAGATGTAATCTGGTTTAGCAAACCTTGTCGGAGACGGGGAAGAGAAGAAGCTGGGGCGACGCGGGCGGTAACAAGAGGGGCGAAAGCAGGGAGGGGTGGCCTCCGGGGGGAAAACGGACGAGGCTAAGACAATACTAGAACGGGCTCTGGGGAAACTATGGAGGGGAAGAACTTTAAATGGGAGAAACGGTCGAGGAAAAAGCTGAGAAGGGAGAACCTGGGAGAGGGAGAAGAGAGTCACAAAAAAAATCGGGAAGAAAGAGAGATATATAATGGAGGGGGGGACCGATAGGAAAAGGAAAGACGTTGGTCCTGGGGTCAGTTACACTCGTGGGGGGGAATTTAAAAAACTCAAGAGAACAGTGCTAGTCATTAGATCAGAACCGGACAAAAAAAAAGAAGCAGAATTTTTAGAAAAAAGACGTGTTGACCAACTCGGTCCAGCGAAGAGAGTTTATGCCCCCAGGAAGGTAGCGCCAGTGGGGGAGAGGGTAAGCGAGAAGAGGGGCACTTTAAAACGACCATCAAAGGAAAATAAACAATTACCCCACAAGACCAGGTACCATGCGGGAGAGTGGGAAGGGGGCCATGTCCTAGGGAAAGCAAGGGTCTGTTGAGTAATCTTTAGCAAAGCAGGCCCTGTACCGTCGGGCCTCAAAATGCGAGATTGGGAAAAAAAACCACCTCCTCCTCCAACAGGAGCGCGGCCCCCACAAAACTCGGCATCGATAGTGACGTCGATGGCAAAAGCAGTAGCACAAAAATTAATTGACCCAGACTATTGTGAACGAGGAGCATTCGAGAAGAGGGGGCTAAAAAAGGCAGACACGTCCTCGGGCACACGGACACTGCCGCCCATCGGCCTGCAAAAAGGAAAGGAGTTGGGGCAAGACGGTTGGTATTTCTAGCAAAAGGAGGGGAGAGCGTCCTCCGGCACTTCCACTAAGAGCAAAAAGCCGGTTCCGGCCTCAGAAGGGAGTTGGCGCGCGAAAGAAAAAAAAATCACACAAGAAGGGTCAGTGTTTCGAAAAAAAAACCCCCCCCACAAAAACCAACACCCCACACAAAAAACCCAAACCAAAAAAAAAAACACACACACACACCCCCAAAAACCCCACCACAAACCACACCCCTCGAAAAGCTTCGCGGAGGAAGGGACCTGGCGAGCTAAAACCAAAGAGTGCTAAACTCCCGAAACCTCGGAATCTGCGTGGCAAGAAACTTAAAGCGGAATGGGGTTTGTGAGGTAGTAACTAAGTAAGGAAGAATGCTTGCACAAATTATCTTAATTCCAGAAGAAGGGTAATCGGAAGAGAGCGCTGTCAAAAAAGGAGTTAGAAATGGTACCATAGGTCAGCGCAAAAAGGGGAGAGAAGTTGACTTCCATCCCTAGACGGACGAAAAACATTTTACCCTTAAAGAACGGGAGAACTTCGAAGAGACAAAAGGTAGCAGAAAGACAGCAATGCCCAAGTCCAGAAGGCGGAATTGGGGGGGGCCTGAGAGAAAAAAAGCCTCTATTCGCTCAGAAAAAAAAAAAAAAAAAGCATATCCAGATCAAAGAAAAGGGAGAAGCTGGATGCATTCATATGGGAGCACAGTGGCGAGAGGACAAAAGAAAAAGAGAAAATCAACCCTTAAAGGAAGGAGTATAGGAAAATCGGGGGAACTAGGGGGAGAATACCAGCTGAACCACCCCTTTGGCAACGAGAGAAAAGGCCAAATGGGGAACTACCGGAGGAAACACGGTTTATTTCATCATTACCGGAAATTGGTAATCCTCAAAAGGACAGGCAATCGTTTATTCACAAGAAAAGTCTCTTACTGCTTAAATTAAACTTGCGAAAATAAGGAGAGAGGAATGCTGGGAGGGACTCTCTCCACTTTATCTTCCCTCAGGGGAAAGGGTAAACATATCGCCCGACGGGACCCGAACCAAGTCATATTCATAAAAAAGAAGAAAGGAAACTGTGGACTGAAGGCTACCTCCGCAAGCGCGAGGGCAAAAGCAAGTTCGGGAGAAGGAGCGCAACTTACACCGGGGGTCAAGCCGGTGCGTCGGTAACAAGAATTCGGGGAGCTTTAAAAAGAAAAATGGGAGAGGACGGCGTGAAGAACCATGTAGATTTTCACGCATAGAAAGAAAAAAAAAAACGTACGGGAGAAAAAAGAAGGCCTAACATCTAACAAAGAAAGGGGAAGACCGTCCTCCGCACATGGGAAAAGCGAGAGGGAAAAGGCGCAAGGTTGACCGTGGTTGGGGTTGTTACAGACGAGGGAGGGTGCGAAGGATACACCCGTATGGGTGGACAATTGCTCTGTCCCGGGATCGGAGGGAAGGAGGGGAGGCGTCGGAGGGCGCGGGGGGGATGGGGCTGGGCTCGGACAAAAAAAACAGGACTGCGGCCCTTGTGCAATAAGGCATCGGTGGGGGGCTGTGCAAGGGTGGAATCATGTGGTGGGGGTGCTGCAGAGAGGGACGTACTCCGAGGACGTAACCCTTTAAAAACGAGAGAAAACGAGCGAAGCAGCTCTGGTTTAAGGCTGAGGGGTATGGAGGGAAAAGGAAAGAGTGGGAGGGGGGAAGGAAAGGTTCGGTTTTGTGGGGACGGACCCTAACGAAAAGGTCAAAAACAAATGCTGACTGAGGGGAGGACAGGACAGACACAACCTGTGTCTTGTTTCATCCGTAAAATGGGGAAGACGGAGATCAAAAAGGGGGGGGGGGGGTTAAGCGTCAGCAAAACCGTGACCGCGGAGGAGAAAAATAGACGGCCTTCGGGGTTGGCTCATTGGCGTGGAAAGCGCGCAGCGAGAAGGGCACTGCTGGGCAATATCGCGTTCGTGCGGGGGCGGAATGTGGGGGAAAAAGAGAGAGGGCAGACAGGGTCTGTTCAGAGTCTGGAGCTTTCATTCAGGGGGTACCGGCGAGCTTGGGTGGGCGAGAACTGAATGTGTCTGCGACTTGGCCAATGGAGAGTGGCTTGAAGGAGGAAAAGGATTGCATTGGTCTGCTGGAAGAGGAATATCCTGGGGTTACGGGGAAGGCGGGGGGGGGATCTCAGGGAAGATTACGAGGCACAGGGGGGTAAGTATGTAGGGAGATGTCAGGTTGGGAAGGGAGGAAAGCGGAATTTGGTACTTCTTGGTTCAAAAAAAAGTCCGGCACAATCAACGAAAACGTGCCGCGGGTCGCAAGGGCAAGTCAGGCGGGGAGGCCATAATACGAAATTATGCCGTTATTCGCCGAGAGGACTATCGAAGAGGAGAGTGATATACCCCCCCTGAAAAAGGGGGTGGGTCTTTCGTCCGAGGAGTCAGGGATGCCCATGAGGCAGAACCGCACAGTTCTAAGTCGCTGGGAATTCTCGACAACCCTGGAGGGTCTCTCCATCAAAAAAAAAGCGGCTCCCAAATGGAACGTAAGGGTTGCAATGGTGCAGGCTTGTCCATACTGGAGAGGCTGGGGGGTGGTAAAAAAATTACTCACACCAAGAGAAGATCGAATAGCCTGCTGAGAACAAGAAGTGCAGGTAAAGTACACATTGTGGGAGCTACCACAGCTTTGCCGTAAACATCCATAAGATACGTAGCAACAGCTGTGGCCGGAAATAATGCCGAAGGGTGGGGGGCTACCTGTCTAATGGTTGAAAATAGCGCAAAATTGTGAGCAAACAGCCGAAAGGGGCAACGAAAAGAGGTAAAGAAAGGGGTAGGCTACGTACTGGTAAAAGGACAAATAGGCACGAGACATCGGGGCTCTCTTTTTATGTGCGTTTGGGATGGTCAGAAATGTCACTCCTTTCACTATGGATGAGGTGACCCATTCAGGCGGGACTTCCTTGCGGAAGAAAAAGCTAGAAGCCTGGGGGGGATAACTAGAGGAAGAATGGCCGAACACAGCGCGGTGAACTCTTGACTGTCGTGAAATGAAAAGGGGGAAAGGAGAAGTGGGGGGGGTGTTCCTTGAGGAAAAAGAACTACCAACAGTACGGTTCCTGTGGGGGGGGGAGGCAGACCTATGTCGGAAAGACCGAACTGGAGAAAACGGAAAGGACAGATAGTCCGTTCCTAGAAAAAGGACAAGTAGGTATGATAAAGAAAAAAACGGGAGGAAAAAAAGAGGAGACTCCCTAAAGTTAAAATTGAGAAGAGGACTATCAAGAAAGGGTTCCTCTGTTCGCCTGGGGTGGAATATCACGTGATTACGTCGACATAGTCGAAGAGTTTCACCGGGAGTAAAGTCGCTTGAAGAATTCGTCACACCACTCACTGGAAATTTAACGACCCTCATCTTGGGGGGCAGCAGGAGGGAAGACCATATTGTGTGAGACCCCTCCTATCGAGGGCTAAGCCAGGGAAACTTGTGCAAGATACAGGTGAACCCTGTAATGATTACTACCAACAAACAATTACAAACACGTACACCCATAGAACAACCAGACACCAGCGCGTCTCGTGGGGGGACGTGGCTTCCAAAGAGAAAAAAAGGGATTTTGGGGAAAGACTGTTCCAAAAAGTGTAAGGGAGGGGGGGGGACCATAAAAAAAACCAAAAATCTGGAAATCAGAAAAACCAAAAGGACCTTCAAGGAGCCGGAAACTTCCCCGGTTAGTTCTCGCTCTATGACGTAAGAAAGAAAAAAAAAGGGTTGAAAAAACCGGAAGGTCCCGCACGGTTTTAACTTCTATGCCAAAAGAGAAGACTTGTGGTAGTCCGTTGCGGAAAAAGTCAGCGGACGCACAAAGAGAATGCACAACAGGTGAACGGGATTAATGTTGAAAAGAGGTGGGCGGATGACAAAAAAAAAATAGGGCCTCTCAGGGAGGGAACACGGCGAAGGGAGAGAAAATTCTAAAGGACCCAAGGGTTCCTTCCGCCGTGAATCGCTCTCCAGAGGGGAAAACAAAGAAAAAGAATTTTCAGCGGGGGCGAAAGGGAAAGATCTAGAGGCGGATCAAGGACTTTCCAACTCGATCTCACCAAGAAGATAGGCGCCCTGGAAAGAATCTGCCCCGTGCAAAGAGAAAGGTTTGTTCAAAAATTCAGAACGAATAAAAAAGGAAGACAAGGCGTATAAAATCAAATCGAGAAGTCCCTACAAGAAAAAGAAAAGGCGGGCGGAAAAGGGGGACGTCACTCAAGGAGGTGCAAAAGTGTAAAAGCCGAAGGAAAAAGCAAAAATCGCTGGGGCTGCCGTCAAGACCCTATAACGGACATCTCGGGACCCGGAGAAGAACGAGGCTTCACGGGAGACGAATTCCGAAAACAGAGAAGGGGCCATGCGGGAGTTCAAGGGAGGGAGAACCATCGACATCGATTCCGCGACAGGGGAAAAAAAAAAAAAAAAAAAAAAAAAAAAACAAATCCTCACAAAGAAAGCCAGCGCAGCCACCATCAGGACCGAGGACGGAAGCTGGGGGAAAGACTTTTCTAAGGAAAAAAGCAGCCGACAGACCCCGCAGAATCAGCGCGCTACGGGAGAAAAGGTCCTAACTAAGATCCGCTAAAAAAACTTAATATAATGCCGTATGGCCGGAGGGAAAAAAGAAAGGGTGTTCTTCAGAAAAGGAAATGGGTGAATCTTCACAAGAAGGGAACCCCGAAAAAAAAGTCAGAAAAGGGGGAAACAGCGCAATAACTTTCTGAAAAAATAAGTTCCTCTTCCTGAAAAGGGGGAAAACTTCTCAGGATCCACAACGGCTACAGAGGAAAAACGGAAACAGAACCCGAGCCCGAATGGGAAAGCACAGCCGATGAAAAGGATGACCGAAAGTAAACTTTGCCGAAAAAATGATCCCGCATCCAAGGAAAGAGGGGTATAAACCCCGCCAATAGAGGGAAGCAGACCGAACTCAACTAAATCTGGGAGTCGGGAAGCGGAGAAAAATTCCCTGGCCGCATGTAAGAGCGGCCAAAGCATTTTCTAGTCTTCGTTGAAAACAGAGAGATGGAGGGAGAGAAAGATCAAACAAAGGGGGGGGAGAAAGAGAGAAGGAGAAAAAAAGGACCCTGGTTAAAACACGCACACGAGGAACGATAGGGGCGCAGACAGGAGAGAAGTTACCTTAAAAAAACGGAAAAAACGCGGTAAATGGGGGAAGATCCAGGAAAAGCATGAGAGGGGGGGAAGTGTAGGAGTAGATATGACGGGATCGAAAGGTAATGAACGTCGGCCGTGTCAGAAAAGGGACAATCGGAGTGGTGAAGGTAATTAATGGTCAGGGGAAATAGTACAGGCCCGTAGCCGCTCAAAGGGATAACCAAAAGACAAAGAAGGGGAAAGAAAGCTTTTATTTATCCTGTTTGTAAAGTTCCAAGGCAGGAGAGAAAGTCGGAATCGTTGGTTTCAAAGAGGGCCGGGAAAACCAATACCGGTGACGCAACACCAGCTGCATAAGAAAACCGTTCTGGGTCGGCACAATATTACGTGTCTCTCTAAAAGGGGTGTGGAAAGAAGAAAAGCCTAGGGACGAGAAAGGATCCTCCTAAAAGAGCCTGGGAGGGGGGGGGGGTAGGCGCGTTTGTCTTTTTCAGAAGACAGAAAACGAGGGAAAGCGGTGGGGGGGGGGACCTACAAGGGCCTCTTTCTTTTTGGAGTTGGAAAGGCGCGAAAGGGGAGGAAGGGCGTCCCTAAAAAAGGCAAGGAGGTCGCTTGAGGGACGGGTCGTGATGGGAGGGGAAGAGGTGGACTTCGCCGGGGGGGGGGAGAGGGTAGAGGAGGGAAGGGTCAAAAAAAGAAGGGTGCGGAGGAAAACAGAGGGGGAAAAAAATTCTTCGCCGGGTGGACGATCGGACAGTATGGACGTATGTTCACAAACGGTGGTAGTAGTTAGACCGGGAAGATGAGAGCCTGGAGGAATTGGACAGGTGTCGTTGCGGAAAGCACAAAAAAAACATCTTTACGGATTACAAGGGCAGAAGGAACGGAGGCGGTCCAGGCGCCGCAAGGAAGTCTTGAAGGGGGGGGCCCGCCTATGATAAGGTCGCAAAGAGGCAAAACTTGCGAGCGGCCCATATTACATGGAGGTGGTTTCTTGTCGAAGGAGGGGCTCGTCAAGAAGGAGGGCTGGACCTAATGCTAATACCCGCGAGGTAGGACGCATTGGAAAAGAAACATCGGCGGAAAAGGAGGGCTCTCAAAAAAGCAAAGCCTTTAAAACTTTACAAAAGACACGTGGGAACATGGGTGGAAATTAGTGTTCCCCAGAGTCGATAATGGATAAAACGGAAAAAACACATCTATAATAACGGGGATCAGAGATGGCCAATAGTGCATAATAATGTGTGTGGGAAGGTACAAGCTTTGGGCGTAGGAACGTTCATCCTGGGTGGGAAATCACGGGGAATGGGAAGTTCGTCCACTGGAAGGGTATGGGTAGGATGTATGTCTTTTAAAGCTGGAGGGGAAGGAAAAGGACGTGTCGAACTGAAGTCTGAAAAGCTCGACTGGGATATAGACGAAGAAGGGACAAAGAAGGCAACTGTATCTCCGGGAGGGTCCTCTGGTAGTGGTCCGAAAGTGGTGGGACGTCATGTCAGGTCAAGAAGGGCACTTTATCGGCCTGTAAGTCATCTTACCGGAGAAATAGACATTTCTATGAAAGTCGTGAGAAAATAGCGCTGGGAAGCAAGACGCTGATCAAGTCTAATGGGTGGAAGGAAAGCGGGAAATTCGACTAAGGAAAAAAAGGGCTGCGTCTCCCAACTGCGTAACTAGCGGGAAAAAGCAAAAGGAGGAAAAGACTGACACCATCTTCTAAACGGTAAAGATCCGGCAACCTAGGGGGAGAGATCCTCAAAACACACAAAAAAAGGGAGGAGAAAAGAAAGAGAGGGGGAAGAAACTAGGTCTTTCCTTCTCAGGATCAGGGGGTTACGCGGGCCCGTGTATAAAAAACAGACGATTACGCGGGGGGGAAAAAGGGGGGTCATTCGGGAAGGAAAAAGGCTAATCTTCGGGCGTCAGCCGGGGCCGTAAAAATGGACGGCAGACCTTTGTAGGTCCTAAATAGGGGGAAAGAAAAAACCACAAAAAAGGAGGGGAAAAAACCGCAATAGAGAAAAGACTAAAGAAGTTAGATGAAGCGGCAGGGGGGGCAAAAAAGACCTCTTGCCCTTCAGGAAGCGGACGTCACCCAGGAAAAAAGAAACAATTCCCCCCAAGCCAAAAAACGGCCAGGCGGGAACGGGGAGGGGGGGGGCATCGGGGAACGGAGGAGCACTTGCCGGAAAGGGTAAGGCCAGGGAAGGGGGTAAAAGAAATGGTGGAAAAAAGCAGAGTCGAACAAAGACTCGACCGAACCGAACTTGAACAACCGCCCGGCCCAGCGGCGAGCTCTCTATTCCAAGTCCTAAGGGGCAAGTAGAAAAAAAAGGATTTCCGGGAATCAGGGGGAAATTCGAAGGACGAAAATGACAGGGGTAGGGGCGTGTGGAAAGTTTGTCGAAACATCAGCGACGCGGACCCCAAAGGAAATTTCAACAGGATGGAAAAGTTTGAAAGCGCTTTGCACGAAGGGGCGCGCTGACGTTCTGGGAAAAACGTTCACTACCGCCGAAGAATCCGGGCCGGCCGATTACAGGGGGAGGACAGACAGGAGGCCGAAACGAAGGACAATATATGGGAGGGGGGGGATCTCCCGGAAGCTCTCGGACGGGATCTAAAAAAAAAAAGAGCTCAAAAAAAGGGGGGAAAAAAAGTTGGAGCAAAAGGTTCAAAGGGGAGGAGGCACGTGCAGAAAGCCGAAAGGATTTGGACGTCCTACTTTATACGTCAGCACCCGGCGTTCACAAGAGAAGGAAGAGAAAAGACCTCGAAAGGGGAAAATCGTAAGAAGAGCTTAGGAGCTTATCGACTCACATATTTCAAAAGGGAAAAACCAAGTCACACAGAACTCGGCTTGGGGCTTCGTCAAGCCCTCAAGAAGCCAAGGGGAAACGGAGAAAAAAATCGCTTACTGAAAGACAAACGGGTCTAGCGAAATCAACAGCATGCCATATAGGCATAAATTTGAACACGCCTCAGGATGAAGAGGGACAAAACAATCCACAATCACTAGCCAAATAAGAACCAAGAAGCAGCTGGTGAACGGAAAGGTCTTCTGTAGAAGAAAAAGCCAGTCACCCCCGCCATTGGTTCGTAGTCTACGCCTTCGTAAATAGTCACTAGGGAAGGGGAGGGATCCCCAGCTAAAAGACCTTTTTAAGAGAAGATAAGTGTCCGCCTCTTCAGAACAAAGGGGTGGGACAGATCCGTGGGAAAAAGTTAAAAGAGAAAAAAGAGGGGGACAGAAGACTTAAAACTGATTCAGGAAAAAGGTTATACGGGAATTAAGAACTGCTAAAAAAATAAGATTTCCTCTGCCGGCGGTGGCTGCTCATCTAAGGGGTCGGTACGCTTGAAAAGAAGATCCGGGAAAAGAACATTAATTCACCTTACCAAAATCAGCAAGGGATGCAATGGGGCAAGGCCGCCACTGGATTAACTCGGAACGGCAAAGAGGAGACTCTATACGTCAAACCCACGGTCGAGGCGCGGAAAAACAAAATGAAAAAAAGCCAAACGGAGCGGCGTAATCAATTCCCAATGGAAAAAAAAGTGTTCGATGCTTCTGGAAAAAGAGGAATTGGTACGGCTATCAACAAAAAAAGCGGTAGGAGAACATGCAAGAAAATATCTCATCATGGGACTAAAGGAATAACAGCTGGGTTAGGGGAAGAGGCAGGCAAGAGGGTCCGGTTGTTGAAGGGGGAACGAACACGGAGACATATGCGTCAGTGGGGGGGGGAGCAAACCTTAAAGAGAAGACGTGGCGGGGGGAAGATCGAGCCTGGAGACAGCGACAAAAGTGGCAGTGGGAAAAAAAAGGGGCGGCCTGAAATCCGCGCGAGAGTGAGGAGGAGAGGAGAGGTCTGGAAAGTCCCGAGTAGAGACCTGGAAAGGGACCGCGGAAACAGAGAACTTTAGTGGGAAAGTGCTTGGGCATCATAAAACTGGGGGGAATCCGGGGGGGAAATTCTAACAGGGTGAGCTTCAACCAATCATGAGGAAAAAGAAAAATGGAAAAAACGGGTTCGGGGGCCGCGAAGTCAAGATTGAAGGCCTTCAGAAAAAAAAGTTGTGTTGAAGAAGGGGAAAGCCCCTAATAAAGGCGTGAGAAGACAAACGGGACGGGGGGGGTGATGGGGGGGTCGGGAGTGTCGAGAACGAGCATGGGCATAAAAAATCGGCTAGGGGGGCTAGCGGGCTCGGGAGGGGGGGTGCGAAGTGGAAAGGAGAGAATCGAGCAAATGGGCTTCATGCAGAAAAGAACTGAAACGACTTGGCAGACGGGATTGAGTACCTTTTTCTTAAGACGCGAGCGTATGAGGAATCCTGTTCGAGGAAAGCTTAACAGAAAAAGGCCGAGCTTGAATCAACGGGGTGGGTAAGGGCTGGAAAAAAGGACAGGGGAATCCGTAACGAAAGACCGTAGAGGGAAACAGGGGGGGGGGGTGCATCATTCTTGTGGGGGGGAATAAAAAGAGCTCATCACTGGTAATGGGGGAGTGGGAAACTGGGCCCGAATCACCATTCCCATGACTTTAGGTTCTTGCAGATGAAATCTGCTTCCCTTGCGGAGCAAATTAGTCCTGGGTGTAGCGTCGCATTTAGTCGCCGGAGGATGCCTAGGAATATCCCCCATACTAAATAGGGGGGTTCATTTGTCGGAAGAAAGAGGGCCCAGAAGGGCATTCCGACAAACGTCATTCTGAAGAAAAAATTCACAGCAGTACCGGGTAAAAAAACTTAAGTCAACCAGTGGAGCGCCATAAGAACAAGAGGACTCAAGGGTAAGGAAAGTTTTGCAATGGGTGATTAGGGGGGGTCGGTAAACGGCCGTTGGAAGGAAATGGTCTCAAAGAATCCTCACTCTTAAACCTCGAATGCGGAAGTGGACACAGAGGGGAGTAAAGGCATTGTTGAGATACCACTTGGTGGGGGTCTTCAGAAAAGGAAACGAGCACCAGGGGAAGCAAAGGGGCCGGGGGGGGGCTCAGGGGAAAGGGGAGCTGGTTCCCGAGGGCGACATGTGAGGGAAAACGCCACAGCCAGGAAAGAGGACACCGAAAGCCAAAGCAGGAAAGAGGATCCCTTAACGGGGGCCGTGAAGAACACAGGGCCGGGCGCCGGGTATTGGCATGCGTCAAGTTTTTAAAAAGGGGGGGGTCACGTCATTCGTTCAAGGAAAAGGTGCAACCCTTCAGAAAAGAAGAGAAAGGGCATGTAAAAAAACATTGGAAGATAGCGGGGGAGTACTCAGAAAGGGGGAAACCGCGGGAGGTAAGAAAAACGCTTCTGGCAAATCAATATGATGGGAAAAAAGGGGTCAGATGCTGGAAGGGGAGAAGAGGCAAGTTAGACTTCAATTCGTCAACAAGAGGGGGGGGAAAAACGGTGAGATGTCAAGAACGAGTAAGCATCTGCCTCCGAGCAACTTCAGAGGAGATCTCAAACAAAGGGCGATGATGAAAAGGGAATGAAAATAAGAGGTGAGGAAAAAAGACCGGAGCAAATTTTTCCGAGTCTCCTTTAGCCCGCTTTTGGAAAAAAAGTTCCTGGAGGGGGGCCGAAAGAAAGCCCTTTCTTATAATTAGGGCCAGAGGGAACCACAGGCAACCGTGATTCTAACTCATCGTGGTTCTCAGCGTAAAACCAGGACTTGGGGAAAAAAAGCCGAAAGGGAAGACACTAAAGTCCATGTACGGGGATCTAAGGGCACGTTCCATCGAAAAGAAGGATTGAACATGAAAAGGAAAAGACCAAGGTCATACACCCTTCCAACAGAGGGAGAAAAGCTCCTCGTGCCAGGAACATGGGAAGAGAAAGACCGAGGAGGGAGTTGCCGAGGGAGGTTTCAGTCCAAGGGCGGTACCTGAGGGTGGGGGTCCGACAAAAGGCACAAGCCCGCCTCAAAAAAATCAAACCGCCCCTCACTCACAGTCGGGAGACGTATATGACAGAATCGGAGCAGAAACAAAGGGGGTGGGGACCTCACAGAGTGGAGGCGAGAGAAAGTCGAGAGAGCGGTTCTCAAACTGTATGACCATGAAAAAACAGCCTAACAAGGAAAGGTAGTTCCTCTTTGGGGAGGGGCGCAGACAGATGGGGCAGGGGGGAGGGGACACATGTCAATAAAAAAGAGAATGCAGAAAGAAGGCCGGGGAAACGTCAAGTTAATTGCTGAGTCTCAAAAAATAAAACGCAAGCAGGGAAATGGATCTCTAATGACGAGCGAGGGGACTTTCAAAAAGAATACCCTGACGAGAAATGACAAGACGCGGGGGAAGCGGACGGTGCAGAAAAAAGCTCGATCATTGATGTATGGGGAAAGAAAAGAATACGCCAAATGAAATATGAGAGCGCTTAATCTCCCTAAAAAGGGGAAAGTTGGAAAATCGTAAGCGAGGCGGGAGAATGAGAAAAAGCACACTTCTTCAAAACAGCGTAAGAGGGGGGGGGCAGGAATAAGGTCCTTTGCAAGTGCCGCCGAATCCTAAGAAACATTGACACAGAGAGAAGAACCGCTTACCGGAAGGCCGAAAAAGTAACCTAAAGCCAAAAGAAAAATCCGAGGAGGAAAAAAAGTTGATTCAAATGACGAAAAGGGAACCGGGGGGAAGGTCGCCTGGGCCCAAAAATGCCGAAAAAGAGAACGCGCTATCCACTCATCGAAAAGGAGGAAGACTTACAGCACGCCTCGAAAAAAAAAAGAAACTACCCCCGTCCAGGAAGAGGAGAAACGCGAAAAGAACCCTCAGACCTAGGCGGATCTGTCTGATTAACACACTGGTTCGGAGAACGGAAGAAGGACGACCGCGAAAAAGACAACAGGTGTATCCTTCCTGGTTCAGAAGTGAAACTCACCGGGAGGGGAAGAAAAGCGGAAAAAAAGATTCCTCCACCGGGGGGAGTGCTGAAGAGAAAAGGAAACGCTACATAATATGCCTAGGCATGCTGGTGGACGAGTCGGCTCAAAAAAAAGGAGGCTACGCCGGACGTAACATGCTCCCGACCTTAGTCCAGATCCGAGGAAGGGACAGCACTCAGTTTGAATGAGGGGAGGGGAACTATACCTCCCCAGCCAATGATCTTCCTCAGTCCAACACGATACAGAAGAGAAAAAGAAAAAAAGGGGGCGTCCGCGCTTACGTTTGGATTACTAAAAAAAAGGTAAAAAAGGCAAAAGTCAAACTAACTGGCAGGAATAACACGAGGGGGAAGTAGTCGTTGCACCATGCTGGAGTTTGGCCACACCAGACCGCAGATAAAAAAAAAAAGAGGGGGAAGGAAAGGGAGAAGGAAAAAAAGCATGGTTGAATCCTCCAAAAAAATAGGGCGGCGGAGAGATGTGACTGTGGGGGAAACTACCGGCTTAAACAACACAACACCCTGCCAAGGGCGTGGGGGAAAACGGCGGAGATTGTTAATCACGGGAAATAGGATGCATGCTCGGGGGTCATGCAAATTCTGGCGGAAGGTTCGAAGGAATCGGGAGATGGGGGGGAAAGAAGAGGAAGGGGAGCGATCTGGGGACGGTCAGGCGCTGGGGGTTTATATGAAAAGAGCGAAACAGGAATATGAAGTATTAGAAAAGGAGGGGTCTTAATCGTCAGAGCGGACTGGGGTTCCCACGGAGAGGGTCCCCAGCAAAACAGGGGAGACATTACACCTGAGGGGAAAGAGGCTCAACTGGGGATGGTTTCCGCCGGGCAGAAGAAAAGGGCGGAATTCGCCTCAAGGGGGGGGGGGACCGGAGCCCTCCGAGGATGGGGGCCGGCAGGGATAAAACCATGGGCAGGGGGGCGCGGTGTGGGGGCGTGTAGGATGAGAACGACGCGGCTTTTCATCCCTCTTAGAGAGGGTGCTTCTTCGTGAGTGGGGGGGGGGGGGGGAAGATTTGGTCAAAAGAAGTCACGAGGAGGATGGGTCTTCGCGCAGGGAACCAAGTCATGCAAGAAGGGAAGCTGGGAGGGAGAGTTCTTAACCGCCGACGACGGTTCTTCGCAAGGGAAGGACTAGACTTGACTTGGGAGGGGGCAGAAAAGACCGAGGCCTTTGCGCAGGAACAAGTGGTAAAGGAGGAAAACTAAGGGGGTCAAGATCAAGATCGGACCTCAATTCGACTTTCACCGGAGATAGAGCTGTAGGAGATTAGAGAGGTGTCAACCTCCTTGCCTTCAAATTGGACCAGAGGGGGAACAGTTCTGGGAAGAAAGAACAAGGAATTCTTGTCCACCCTTGATCTCCGGGTCACTGTCATCTGCAAGAGCGGCCCGTTCTCCCAAAAAGGCCCTGGGTGAGCTCGAAGAGGGGTAAAGTGGAGGCTTCGTGGGCTATCAAAGAATGATTGGGGAGTTAAAAAGTTGAAAAAGGGTCGAGCGCTAAGAAGGTCAACTTGCAAAAGAGGGCTTAAGGGGAGGGACAATTACGGCCAAGGCAGAGGGGCCAAAGAGTTCGGCGAAAGAAAAAAGGCTCAAACTAAAAATCCGTGGTGGACAAGGAGCGATGGGGGGCCGCTAGATAAAACGAGAAAAACACGCAAAAAAGCGCTCGGGATGAAGCGGGCACCACCTAGTCGGGAAAGTCAAAGGGGGGGGGGCCTACATCTTGTCGTCATAACGGAAGAGACATCACATCGGGGGGGAAGTGGGGCCGGATCGTAAAGGTCCGGGGAGGCGTCAATTGGGAGCAAGGGTAGCCAACAATCGTAAAGGGGACTGATGCTGCAACATCTCTTCAAGCTCTGGGGCTAAGAAAACGAAGGAAAAAGCCACAGCCGCAAGTGTTCTTTTAAGACTGGGGGTTTCGAATTTGTGGGGGGAGAAGCTTTCAAGAAGATTGTAGGTGACCCGGAAGGAGTGATATCAACTGGCTTGGCTACTTGCGAGGCTGGACTCGCGGATGGGCTAAAAACTGGGCGTCGGACCAAATGAAAAGGGAGAAAGGCAATGGCTTCACGAGGTTTTGAGGAAAACGGGGGATGCGAAGACGAGCACGGGTGCCCCTCGAACCCTATGGAGGAGAAGGACTCTCCACTATAGGAAAAAAGACTGATACCGTCTATGAAAACCAGACTTCGTGTAGCTCTGAAAAAACGGAGGCGTTGGAAAGAGAGATATAAGGCACCTGCTCTACCTTATCAAGGAATGCACGGGCGCCTTTAGCCAGCTCAAGAGGTCCGGTCTAGGGGGAGGAGAGTAAAGACCCGGGGCCTTCTTACTAAGAGAGGCAAACACACATGCAAGGATAGAACCAGCAGCGGACCCAAGTCTGTCTCAAAAGGATTCCGCTCTAAGAAAAGGAGCGGTAAAAAACCGGGAAGAAGAGAGGCACGAGAAACAATCGGACACACAAGCAAGGCGCCATCACCCAAGCGAATGGGACAGACAATCTCTCAATACCAACAGAGGGGGAGATTCCGGGTGAAATGCAGGCTTAGAGCATACATCTACATCTTTTGCCATGATAGGTTGGTCATCAGGTTGGAGGAGAAGGGTTTCCCCATTCTAGTCTAGCGCAGCGCCAAAGAGTGAAAGGAGCCTAACTCTTGCAACAGCTGAGGGGGGATCGAGGATTGAACGTACGATGACTAAAGGGGGAATGGGGTACACATGGAAAGGACGGTTTTGAACTAAGGTCGAACTGCAGATCAACGCGGGGGGAGAAACCTGACCAGGGATCATCAATTCCTACGAAAACCTAGGCGGCAAAGGTCAAACCAAGAAAGTAAAAGCGTTTGGGAGTATGGCCTAAAAAAGCTGGTCCTCTCTTCAATGGACTTCACTCGCTCGGAAAAAGAAGTTAAGTGGGGGGAAGGACGAAGTGGAATTTGTCTTGGTCTCCCGAGAAAATAACGAAATTTTCCTCCCATGGGGCATCTCGCAAGAGCTATGGAAGAGGAGGGTACGTCGGAAAGAAAAAAGGAGAATGCGGCCACCAAGTCACCGACTTCATCTGACAGCTTTGACATAGACAGGAAAAAGCATGAAATGGGGGCAGTCTTGCCTAACTTACACGGAACAGGAGGTATTCACAGAGCGGGGGAAAAAAACTGGTGTGAAGAAAGGAAGAAGGAAAAAGACTGGATCACTTACAAACTGCGTTCACACAAAAAGGTAAGAAAAAAAAGAAAATGGACCTCGCAGTGCGAAGCAGCCCCTTATGCTCTCCATTTACAAAAAGCGTCTAGAGGAGGAGACCACGGCTCCTCATAAATCGAGGAACCACGGAGGAAAGAAGAAATTTTTGTCCTGCGATCCATTAGAAGGGGCAAAAGGGGAAAATCCCAAACAAAAAGCCGCGGAGCAATCCACCACACAAAAACCACCCCAAAAAAAAAAAAAAAAAAAAAAAACCAACAAAGAAGCCACTGAAATGGGCAGCGCGCGTGTCAAAGCCTTCAAAAGAAGCAAAAAGCACCAGCATGCGCCGCAAAGGAAGAATACGACTCTGCTGTATCTGAAAAACCGTCGAGAGCCGTAACTAGGGGAAAAACTGCTTAAAACACTTTTGCAAGAAGGACCTTGGGGGGGAATTGTGAAGCGCAAAGGGGGGGACAAAAGGGCAAAAGTTATCAGGAAGAATAATACTTGAGAGGAGTGCCGACTCCCTGTCTGGGAAGAGGCTGCAATCTCCCCTGAAAAGGCTACACGGGGACCGTAACAGTATCGCGACCTAAACCTAAAAGGTAGCGCCGAAAAGCGAATGCACGCCAGAAAAAGAGGGGAAAATTCGAGCCAAATCCATCAAAAGCCTCACTATCGTACGCGACAAAAAAGGAGGACTGGAACCCAAAAAACTCGGAGATGGGTTAACTGCTTCTTAAAAAAAGCACCTTCTGAGCCTGTCCGCGCGCCAAGAAAGTTGTTCTGCGGACGGGAGGGCAACAAAGGCTGGTAGATTTTCACGGCATCTTCTAGGGATGAGAAAAAGGGGGAGTGACCGAAAAGAACAGTGTTACCTAGCCTAGAAATAGGGGGGATGGGGAGGGAGAGAAGGAGGAAAAAGGTTGCCATGTTGGGTAGAGAACCGCCGTCCGGACTCAAAAAAGGGGGGAGGAGATCGCAGGAGGACTCTCGACTTCAGGACTGCGCTCTGAATTCAGTCACAGTGTCCAAAAAAATTTGGACTTCACTCGGGGAAGGGGCAGGGGGAATGAAGGCCTATCGATGTCGGCACCCGGCGAAAAAAAGGAGGGGGAGCCCAACACAGGAGAGGACGATGGAGAGGCACTTTCTTTAGCGGACAGAAATAGAAAAGATCCTTTTTGGGGAAAAAATACCCGGGAAAGTCACCAGGATGAAAAAGGAGGAGGAACAAAAGGTGCCGTGAAAGCAGGGTAGGGGGCCTAGCTCGAAGACGGGGGTTTCAAGGATCCCATCGCCGAAGGAAAAACAAGGGCGACAGGACGAGAAAGACGACGCCGTCCTTTGGGGGGGGGAAAGGCGGCGGGGTAAGGAGTCGACACCGCGAGGCACATCCACGTAGGAGATGGGGAAATACTTGTGGCGGAATTTTGGCCAAAGATATATGCTCATGATGAGAAGAAATCCAATTTAATGGAAAAGGAAAGTTTGAAATTCACGGGAGGCGGGAATGGGAGCCGACTACGGAAAAAGGTTGGGGAGGCTAACTGGTCAAGGAACGTAAACTTGCCGTCACCCGAGATGTCTCCACCGAGTAAAATTGAGGAAAAAAAAATTTGTCCGTAAAAAGAAAGTCGAAGAGCTAGAGTACGATTTCAAACATTCTACGGACGTAGGGAATGAGAGACGCTGGATGAATTGGAAAGTGCCACTTAGCACTATCACAATTCAAAATGATGTAGGTCCTCAACGAGAGTCACGAGGGGGAGTCAAGCGAAAGCCTGTGAATGGGGGGTGGGGGGTCGAGGGAAAGGTGCTTCGCTCACAAAAGCGGAGAAAGAAACACAGAGTAAAGAGGATTGGATTGTTTCTTCCTCTTTCTAGGAAAGCATGCGGCAGACCGGCAAGTAAGGGCGAAAGAGATCCTTGAACGGGGGGGGAACGAAGAGAACCGAAACCGGGGAAGGATCCTAAACCTCTGACAAAATTGAACTCCGGGGAAAGCGAAGGGGGACGTCCACCAAAATATATAAAAGAAAGGGCGCCACACCGCGATCCCGAAGGGAAGAAGAAAGGGTACACCTAGTTTGTGTACCTTCCCTTTGGGTTCGCAGAACCTGCTTTGCCGAAATAGACAAGAGGGGGGGAAAAAGTTGAAGTGCGGCCGGAGCTGAAGTTTCTGGGGGGGGAGATCGACATTGGTGGGAAAAAAACGGGGTCCCTTAAGACAAACAGGCGAACAGCTGAATAGGTAGGAAGAGGTGCCTGGACACGCGCCTCTCCTGGGTCAGGCGGGGAGGTCGAAAGGGGGACGTATTGAAGAAGGGAAAAGATGTATCTGCCCTGACAGCTGGCAATAGAGTGAAAAAAGGAAGATTTCACGATGGGGGTGGAGGGGATAAATGAGGCTGGGGCCAAGGGGAAAAAAGCATCGGGGACGGGAAAGTCTGCCGAAAAAAGAAAAGTTTTTTGTAAATGGCTAGAACTACGAGGAAAAAGACTGGAAGGTGGAGGACGGCGAAGAAAGGCGTAGCCAAGTTAGGGTCTCACCTTCGACCCGAAAAAGCTG
>Ga0179593_1501092_pt1 | contig 22119 bp, 20 predicted proteins | sample CZODoug2_1_08_16_FD_185931 | JGI IMG/M metagenome (GOLD analysis project Ga0179593, IMG submission 185931) | Vadose zone soil fungal communities from Angelo Coast Range Reserve, California, USA - CZODoug2_1_08_16fungal (PacBio error correction) | ecosystem: Environmental > Terrestrial > Soil >...
ATTGGGGGAGCGTGGGTTGCCTCGCGAAAGGGGACTCAAACACCTTCTCGAGAGAAGAAAGAATGCCAGAAAAAAAGAAAAAGTCGATTGCCGTGGGGTAAACCTGCCCGACGTGCGCCGAGGGGGGACAGGCCAAGAGAATCGCCGAGGGCTAATAGGAGGGGTAGTGGGACAGAGTGCTGTCGTCGTGAAATCCGGGGGAGACTTGGGGGGGGACGATGTGATGTGTCGTAAGAAAAGGGTCCTCGGAAGGGAAGAGCGTCTTGCTGGCCGAGGGTAAAATTTCTCGACTTAAAAGAGGAAAAGATCGGCCCTCCGCCCGGGACCTGTGCTAAATCGGATGGAACACCTGGGGGCACGGAAGAATGATACCTCGTTTGCCAGAAAACCGTGCTCGGGAAAGAGGGCTGCTCGCGAAAGAACCTCAGCTCAGTAAAAGGAAAAGGGGGCGTCCCGTCACAGGGTAATCCGTCGAGGGGGGTTCAGCAACAATCACAGGAGGGATCGCGAGCCCACGAGGGCCAAAGAAGAAGTGTTGGTGTTTTGAGGATCAGGTGGTGCGACAAAAAGGTCCGAAGGGGGGGGAAAAATTGTGACGCAGCGGCCCACCGCCAAAAAAAACGGTGAAAATTCTAGGGCCCCAAGCGGCGGCCGCTCAAAAAAGCGAAGATCTTTGAGGAAGAGGCACGGCGATCCTGTCAAGAGGAATCCGTAAGGGAAGGGGGGGGGGAAAGAAAGGGAGCCTCTCAGAGGGGATACACGACTCCGTGCGCGGAGGTGCTCTGTAACCTCGTGGGGCAGAGAAAAACACACCAACCGGGGTATCGCGGGTGAGGGGGCGGGGTCTAGGGTCTTCGGCGACTAGATTAATCTGCAAGACTGGCTGCCGTCCCTTTAATGGATGGCCGCCCGGGAAAAAAAAAAAAGATTTGATGAGGCAAACGAATATCGGGCCGACCTAAAGAGGCTGAGACTTGAAAAAAGGGAGTGTCCACGCTCACCTTCTAGAACATCACTGTGGGGGGGGGGGGAAAATAACTAAAGAAGACCCGGCCCTCGGGAAATCTGAGCCTTTGGGGGAGAAGGAAAAAACCTTGAAAAGGATAGAAAATAGGGTTGTACAGGTCTGAGGAAAGCAAAATGGGGGGGAAAATCTACTCGTGTGGCTCGAGAGCTCGGACGAAATAAGACCTAAGATCAATTCGCTATCTAATCTTTAAAGGGAAGGGGAAACAGTTTTTTTCGGGGAGAAAAAAAGTGTCAGCGAAGTCAGATACTCCCCAGAGGGTACCCGGGGGAATTGTTAAGGGAAAATGTCGCAAGGAGGCAAAAACCTTGGAATGGAGGGGAAAAGGTCTCCATCCGCTCCGGCCAGAAAGTCGCTTACCTCGGAAAAAAAAAAAATCCAGGGTAGACAGATTAAACGCGGGCTCCACTTTTAGGAAAGGAAGAAACCTAAAAATAGGCATGGGAAGGGAAAGGGGAAAAACGCGTTGTTCTTGGCTTCGTTGTGGGGGGGGGGTGCAAGAAACTCCTGCGAAGGAAAATTGCTAGGTTTAGAAGCCGGGGGCTCCCTTACCGCGCGGACTGGTTTTACGATAAAGGAGCCAGGAATCACAGTGGGGGGAAAGGTAAGGATTCATCAGGGAAAAAGACTGGGACCACCAGGACGGGGGCGCCATGTGCGACGGATCTCTCGAAACGGGTTGGGAAATATGAGAGGAATGGCCGCGGGACGGACGGGTGGTGGAAAGCAAAAGGGGGGGAACTAAGAAGCATCCTCTGTCACATCATAAAAAAAGGAAAAGGCCGCCGGTGCTCCCTGGGCATCCGGGAAAGAGTCTGGGACGCCACGGAGTTTGGTGACTGGAAAGGAGAACCTGAAAGAAAGGACTGAAGGAAACGGCCTAAACACACAAAAATCTTCCCATCACCAAACGTGAAGAAAAGGTACACATCGGGCGTGAGAGGAAGGGAAGGTGGCTAATCCGGAAAAAAAGGAGGGGGCGCAAACGCGTGGAGGGTTACTACGCGGACTCACTCGTTCGCCGACGCCGTGGGAGAAAAGGGAGCATGGAGTACTTATCCTGGAAGGGAAGGCAAGGGGCTGGAAGCACTAAAAAAAACGAAAAAAACCGCTTGAAGGGGGAAAGGGGGGGAGACCACGCTGACACCTTTGTGAGAAAGCCAACCCTGAAGACTGGGGCGGGAGGAAGGGCCTAGCGAAAGGAGCTTAAAGTCTGAAACCTGCGATCTATTGAAAACCGAGGGGAAAAAAAAAAAAAATCTCCGAAAGGGGACTGCAGCCAAAAAGCAAGAAGACAGGGGGTGGGGGAACAGGAATCTTATTGCTCCTCCAGAAGCTAAGGTGTGGGAAAACAACAAGGCTCCCCGCGGCGAGGCCTTGGGTAGAGACGTCGAGAGGGGGCACCACCGGGGTCTCATTGGATTCCACAAACCTGTTGCACTACAGGTTTGGGGGAAAAACCATCTCCCGGCCTCGGAAGGAAAAGAACTCACGCTCGGCGCGACTCGACAGCTCAAGGAGACACCTTTGAAAAGCCCACGGAAAAGAAAAAAAAGAAAAAGGTCGTTTAGCAAAGCGTCCTCGCGCCAGCCGGAAAAAAAAAGATACCCCGGTGGTCAAAGGGGGGGGGGGTTTAGCCCCGAGGAGGTCAGCGAGGAGAAACGAAAGCGACGAGAGTTGAGAAAAAAAGAGCTCGGGAAATGACCGAAAAGATCACCAAAGCTTAAGCTGTCAACCGCCGACATGAAAAAAAGAGATCCCGCCACCAGATAAAGAAGGCTGGAGCGTCCTCCTTAGGGGAAGAGGGGGGAGGGGGGGGTGGTGCTGGACGTCATCACGTCCCCGTGGATCCAAGAAAAGGAAAAGTATGCGCTGCGACCAAAGTCGAGAGAACAAAAAAAAGGGGAGGGAAAAGCCGGGATGCAGGTCTCGCCAGGCAGAACTCAAAACACGGGCAGGTGGAAAAACCGCGGCACGGATAAAACGCTAGGTCGAACTTGGGGTCAGGAGAAAGTTAGGGCGCGAGCTGCAGCAAAGTTACGTCCTGGAAACAGCTTTTGGGAGAAAAACGTCTTTCCCCTGGTTAAAAAAAACCGTCCAAAGAACGAGTCTGCGCAGTAGCACCGCCCGTCTGCGAGGGAAAAGAAGAAATAGGGAGGAATCACTGATAGTCGGCCAAGGGGGCAATGAAGGGGAGGAGGGGAGGAGGGTCGGTGTAAAAGGACACGGGAACTCACCGTCCGCCAAAAAAAATTCGATCACAAGGGGAAAAGCCCCGTTCGGTCACCACCATTGAAATGGGAAACTAAGCATTCCTGAATCAAAAGTCGATCCTCTGACAAAAAATCGAGGAAGCCTCACGAGGTAGGGGGAGGAGAACCACCACTGGCAAATAATGAGGAAGGGGATAAAGTTGCTGGGGTCTCTGGGTGAGGGAGTCGGGAAAATCGCCGAGCAGGTGGATTCGAAACCCACTGCACAGCAAAAAAGATCTCGAAAACAAAGGAGGAGGCACAATATCATATCGGGAGCGGTTTCAGCTCGTTGCGGAAAACGCCAACTCTAGAAAACGGCCCAGATAGGACTCTAAAAAAATCCGGGGCCCGCTGGCAAGGGTGGGGGCCGACATAAGGGGGGGATTCAAAAAATCCAAATGGGGGGAGGACCGATTCTCTCCCACGAAGGAACTCGCAGCTTTCAAAGGGGAAGCTTCGTATTTTTGAACGGGAGCGGCCAGTATTCAATAAGGGTTGGTCGAGTTGATTTCGGGGGACCAGGGACGGCCGCTCCGCCTAACCTGAACCAATGGCCGGAAAGGGGGGGGGTGGGCTTGACTGCCGTCAAGCTGGCGTCGGCCGCGCCTACTGTAAGGGCGGGCGAAAAAGAGGGGTTGCGAAGGGGGTGCACCTGGCGAGAAACACCGCTGTGGGGAAAGGGACCGTGCCAACGAAGGGCCGCAAGAAGAAAAGGGCGAGGACAGAAAGCTACCTGATCAAGAAATGATCCCGTTCTCTGTGAAAAAAACAAAAAGGGGCAGTTGGAGAGGCCGGCTGAAGTCACGGGCGTTCCTAAGGCAGGGTGGTGGTTTGAGAGAAGGTGGTCCTAGTCATATCCTTTCCAAAGGGGTATACAAGATTGGACGAATGAGCCCCACAAGAAAGGCACCAAAATGGTAAGAGGAAACCGACTTGAAGGGGCGAAACGCGAGAGGCGGGGCGGGCCCTCGATCAATACAGGGGGGAGAAAAGGGAACTTTCTTTGAGGAAGAATTGAAGGATCTGGAATAGAGGAAAGGCGAAGGAGGTGGTCTCCAACTGGCGCAAAGGAGGGGAAAATCTCAAAATTACCTCTCAGGGGAAAATAAACCCAAGAACCGGGGGGGGGGGAAGAGTGCGCGGCTGGCGGGGGGACTAGGGGGGGGATATCGTGGAGGAAGTGATGCCTCATTTTAGAGGAGTGCAGAAGTGGACTCCCTTCGATTCCTCAGAAGGGGTTAGGAGCCCTGAAAAGGGGAAATGGTGCCACTACCCCGTAGTTAAGCCAACATATTGGAAAAAAAAAAGGGTGGGAGAAAAACTTCAAAAAGCCTGGGGTGGAAAAGCGAGATCTTCAAACTCACGCCTAAAGTTACCTGTTTTGTATAAAGGGGGGAAAAACACCCCCGAGATGTAGGAAAAGGATCTGGACGGGTTCTTAAGGGAGACAGGCAAAAACTGATGCAGACTACTCGCAAAAAAAGAGAGGGACCGAAAAAAAAGCTGACGATCATATGATAGGAAAAGACTATCTGAGAAAAGGGGGGGTCCCCGCCCCCGGGGCAGGGTGGAGATGCCTCCAAAAGGGGGATCCGGCAGGGGGGTGCCTAGCGCTGGAGACGGCCGGCACCTTTGCCATGAAGGAAGAAAAAAGCGTTTCAAGGGAAGGTCGGCTACCCTCTTAAAACAATCAAAAAAGTTATCAGGGCAAACTTAGGTTCGCCAAACAGGTCTCCCTGATATAAACTCCCGAGGGTAGCCTATTGTTACCTGCATGTCACCGCGGGACGGAAGGTTGGTGGCCGAAGGGAGGGAGGGGTAGCGAATGGTCGGCAGGTCAGAGGGAAGCCGTGTTGCCCGTAGGAAAGGATAAGACGGATGACTATTCCAAGCGAGGGGGCCCACTTCAAGAGAAGGGGGGGAAAAAAAGGGTGCCCTCAGGATGCTGCTAGGTTCGGGGAGGAAAAACTGAAGACTTCCGCGTTCACAAAGAAGAAAAAAGAAAACAAACGAGGAGAGAAAAGGAGAGATATCCTTTGCCGCTGAAGGTTTAAAAGGGGACGCAATAAACCTCGTGCAAGGGGAATTTAAAACCGGTCTGAATACAGGCCGTTCATCGTCACCGAGCTACGGACAAAAGACGACACTCTCCGAAATTCAGACACGCGAACGATCTTGAAAAAACTCGAAAAAAAGCAAAACGAGTCTAAAAGAGGGAAGCATGCCGCCCGAGGTTCGGTCTAGAAAAATAGGGGACCAAGACGGACGTGGTCTGGAGAAAGGACTGAAAGGTTCTCCGGGGGAAAAGGAAGTGAAAGGGGGCATGTAGACTTCACCTTTGAAAGTGGAGTCACCGCTGGACTCAGGGAAAGAATCCGAACACGCTTTCGGTTATCGCCGCTGACAAAGGGGGGGGGGCGACAAAAACCACCCTTGCTCGAGCAAGAAAGCGTCGATAATCTCATAGGCTCGGGGTCAAGCAAGGAGGGACGCCTCATCAGATGGCCGGCTGGGGGGAGTGATGCCGCAAACGCCCTAGGGGGACAGCAGCACAGAAAAAAAGGAGAAGGGTGCAGAACTGAAATAGCAGGGGCCGGAGTTTACCAAAACCAGGACCCAGAAATCGAGGGCCGTGAGGTTCCGCAGATCCGTAGATAGCAAATTCTTTAGTGGGAAGTTGTTACCCCGCGTTGGGAAAAAAAAAAGGGGTTCCCAGCCCAGGGGTCGTCGTGCCTGGGAAGCGCCGGGTCCAAGAAACTAGATGCGCGCCTCGAAGGAGACAAGACAATCCTTATCCAAAAGTCTGGACCAGGGAAAAAACAAGCGCATCCTCAGGTCCGATCCTCTGCCGCAAAAAACTAGCAAAAAGACCAAAACCAACCGTTGTGGGGGGAGGGTGGGAGAAGCCCCTATTATCAGCAGAAAAGATCCTGAGCGAGGAGTCATTGGAGACCCCATATGGAGTCTCTTCTATCAAAACGCGCCCAAAGAAAACTGCATTCCTTCGAAAACAGCCCGGAAGGAAAGGGAACCTTGACCCGACACATCGATCGGGGATAGCGGACGAAGGTGGAGGCAAGGAAAGGGGTTTCCTGCGGGAGAACTTCACAATTTGGGAGGAAAACCAGATGCTCTCGGGCGAACTCATGCTCTCGACACACACACTCGTGGGGGGCAAAGGACGCGCAAAAGGGAGGAACGGGAGACTAGCAGCCAAAACAGGAGCATGGGGGCGAAACCCTCTCACTTATACCCTTCGCAAAAGTGGTCTCCCATACGGGTCCTCGCAGGAGTGCGCACAAAAAAAAAAAAAAAAACAGACGGTGGTAAAAAGCGAAGAGGCCCCGCTGGGGGGGAAAAAGGGAGGGTCTGCCTGCTGGCCATGTGAAAAACGGGTTTCCGTTAGAAAAAAAGGGGGAGTCGGCTCAGAACTGTTCCCGTATGCCCCAAGGCACCGGTCTTGCGGAAAACGCACTGATCGGGAAGGCCGGGAAAGTACGATGTCGATCGGATCAGGTTCCTCCAGAACAGGGGAATCAACATATTGAGGAACCTTCCAACGGGGGGAACCGCCCGCGCTGGGGACCTCTAAAGCTTAAGAGGGAAAAGAGCGGAGAAAAAAAGTCTCGTGTCAAGAAAACCAGTGCTGAGGGGCCACGATGAGGCTAACCCCCACCAAACGGACAGCTGCCAAGAAAAAGTTCGTCCGGTGGCAAATAGGCGACTCACTAACATGTGAGTCGAAAAAAACTTAGGCTGCAAAACGAAAAACAGATCTCTCTAAACAAAGGAATGAGAGTAAGAAGATAGGGGGGGGGGGGGGGTCCAGCCTACTGGTGGGAAATCAAGGACCAATCCGCGTAATGCTACCACATAGAAAAACAGACCAGGAGACTTACTCAGTCTTTTCCATGGGAAAGGGGCTCAGCCTCAGAGGGGAAGAGAAGGCTCGACTCGCGTTCAAGGTGTCGATTACAAATCTGGCCGAGTGAAAATTTTTACCGGACTCGGACGGGGGGCGCAACTTTTTGGACTGGGGGAGTCTTGAAAGAAAAAAAGCGCTGCCGTCCCGCCACAAGGAGCCATTTCCGGGTCCTACAAGGATCAGTGGGCGGAAGGATTCCAGTCACGTCAAAGTGAATCCGACGTTCCTTTTCAGGAGAAAGTTTATACAGGAAAGGGGGTGGTCCCAACCTGGCCATCAGCTCCCGTCCGAGCCTTGGGCAGAGACCGCGATCTCTCTCAGCAAAGATCAGGTTACAAGGACGAACGGCACTAAAACTTCATCCGGTTCTACTTTCGCGTGACGAGAAAAAAATCACTAGTAACGGAGAGAGACGACAAAGGTTTGGTGGTGGGAGAGTTTCGAAATACATTGGAAGGTTGTAAGCCATATTGTTTACGAAAGTAACCGAACAAACCAATTCCCGGTCCCACGACGTCCGCGAAAACAAACTCTCAGAATCGGGTGAGTACTCTAGCAAAAAAAAACCTTTCTGTGAAAAGAAGAAGGAGAGGGGGTGGGAAATTCGGACTAAAAATCTTTGGCAGAACCTGTTCTCTATCGGGGGGCGCCTGGGAGAATCCTCGTTTCTTCATCTCGAAAAGAATGGTTCGGGAGAGTCCGGAGGCTGCGGATCCAGAGTGCTTCGGTAGACCTGGGAAGGCCGCCCATGGGAATACTAAGAGAAGTAGCTCTCCTATCTTGGGGTGGCTATGTAATCGATGCCGCTACAAAGCTGGTACTGTGAAAAGGTGAAAAAAGAAAAGAACGATTTTTACCAACCTTGAAAAGACGGTGGTTTCCAATCTTCCGGAGCACGTCAACTAGAAGGGGAAAATTGGCCGTTTTGTGGATGTTTAAAAACGGCCAAAAAGATATGGGGAAACTACTAGGTCTCTAGTTGCGGGGACTCCCCTTTGGAGAAGCATCACTCCAAAAAAAGAATAAGCTCGAATGCTGACCGAAAAGCAGGGGAGAAGCGGGCGCCGAAGCAGTCATTTGTGGTTGGAGGGGTGAAAAAAAAAACTCCCCCTTTAAACGGGTGTAAGGAGAGGAAAGACTAAAATCTTGTTCTTATCCGTCGGTATTCCTGCGCATGTGAAAAGAAGAAACGCCATTATGAGTAATCACGGGGGAACTGTTGCACAGTCAACTTCGGGGAAAAGGGAAGTGGGGGGTCCCGGTACAAAACAGAAAAAGTGTTCGGCACTCACGTAGTGGAAAATACACATGTCGACAAGAAAGAAATCCATCGTCGCACCTATGGGTGACCAATCGAACCGCGTGGGAAGTTTTTCGAATGGGGGGGGGGGGGGGCCGGGGGAAGCTCCTTTCCATAATTGCAAAAGGTATGAAGAAGACCGTTTTAGGCACCTTCAAGAATAGGTGCCTTCTACCAAGAAAGAAAAGGGGTTCCATGCCCGAGGATGCGGCGAAAAGTGTTCAGGAAGGGGCACCGGCTGCGGCTGCACAGGGTATACAACAACAAGGAATGAAATATATATGATAGGAGAAGAAAATGAGGGGTTACACTGTTTTTGGGAACGCCCTAATAAAAAGACATCCTGAAGGAAAAGGGGGGGGAAACCCGCTGCTGCTCCGTGGCAAAACTCCCAGAGAACGAACTATGAAAAAAGAAAAGGGATAGGAGGAAACTCTGAAATTAAAATCTCGAACGGGGGAGCCGGAAAAAAAACAAAAAAAGAAGACGAACACATCGGCAAACTCCAGTGGGCACCTCATGGGGGCGGTACCAGGCTACTGGTAAAAAATGGGGTCAGAACGAGGTAGAGATGAGGTTGCAACGAGACGAGGACGGAGAAGGGAACAGGTTTACGGCGTAGCACACGAGGGGCACCCCAAAGAAACAAGATTGGGTGTCAGCAGAGCACAAATCTTCAACCCGGGGGGCAGGGAAAAATGCACTCGGGAGGAGGACCGATACGCACTCATCGAGGATGTCCTTCGGGAGGGGGCTCTGCCGTCTATCTCTTCGGCAAAAACCATTAGGGACAGCCATCCGGAGGAAATGCGTAGTGCTCCTTCAAAATAGGACCCTCAAGGGGGTGAATGATGACCAAAATAAAAAAGAACGGAAATTTCCGTGTAGGGAGCAGTCAGAGAGGGGGGACCCATGCTTGTATAGCATGGGGAAACAACCAAGGGGGTACCCTCCCGTTGGCAAAGGATCATAAGGTCGTTTCGTAAGATGACTCCTCAAAAAAAAGTTCAGGCGCGCCAGAACTGGGACACAGTGCAACGATCCCCTGGGGGGAGGAAAGCCCACAAAATCAAATACCGCATGAAAACCGAAGCACGACACGAGGCCTCCAGGCCTCCTCAACAGTCTAAAAGTTTAAGGGTGTATGGGAGGAAAAAAAACCGGGTGTCAGCGAGATCAAAAAAGAAATCGCAGCTTCTTGGAAACTAGGATGGAGGATCCAAAAAAACACGAAAAAACTCCGATTACCAAATCCTTACATTATCGTCCTTAAACATGGGTAGATAAAGGAAAACAGAAGAGGATCTGGTGTAAGGGTCAAAGACGTGTTTCATTCTGTGTGTGGAGGGGCTCACTTCCGGAGTAAAATTGGTAATAACACTTACACTTAAGAAAAATATGGGCGACCAAAAAAAGCACTCTAACAAAGTGGGACTTTTACTCCCTTCCTCGATACCGAGCAAAAAGGCTGAGGTGGTAAAACGCAAGGGAGAAAAAAAAGCCATCTGGTCAAAGTGATTTTTCCTACAAAAGGTGACTGGAGGAGGGGGACCTTCGAACCGAGCAGCGTACTGGGAAAGGAAAGGGCGGCCAGGTTTCAAGAGGGACTTATACAATCAACTTAAGAGCACAAGGGAAAGGCTGACGAAGCACGACCGACCGCAAGGGACAGGACGTGAAAATAGAAAGCGTCGAAAGAAAAAAATTACGGTTCGGACTAGGTGGGTCCACTCCACTACTTCTGTCCCCAAAAGGAGGGGGGAGACCACCTGCCCCACATTCTGGCAAAAGAAACCACGAATGTCCTCAAAGAGGGGTGGACGAGCATCAGGACGAGGTCGCACAAAGGCAATATCTTTTGAGAAAAATATTTCTAACCGTCCCAAAGCCTGGCTCATTTTATTTTGCTTTCGCCATTGAGGGAGCCCGTGCGGGAAGGTGGCTCGGAAAAAGAAAGGGCAGCTCCACCGGAACCTCAACAAAAAGGTTGAAGAAGAGAGAGGTTGGGAAAGACGGGGGCAAGGATACGGTTTTCAACCACGATCTCCGCGTAAAGCATCTTTCAAAGCCATTGAACAGGCTCAAGGGGGTTCAATCTGGGCTCACCAGCAACAGGGGGGGAAGGCCTAGACTCGTGACCCCCCCGGGGGAGGAAAGAAGCGTAGGGAAAAAATCTCTTCTCTGGGTCAGGAAAAAACAGGGGCAGGAGGGTTATCAATACTGAAGATTTCGTGAAAAAGATGGCGAGGGAGCCCGAATGTTCCAGGGACAGCCAGGACCTAGGTTCTCTTGAGGACTCAACGCTAGAGTTATATCCTAAGGCCTGGGAGAAGAACTGGGTGGAAGGGAGTGAAAACCGTGGTCACCTGGGACAAGCCGGCTAGTGGCCAAGAAACTTGTCAGGAGAAAAGATGATATCTAAGAACGCGGATTAAAAAACCAGTTAGGAAAAAAGAGGTCTCAGCCTCCGTTACCTGGGGAGCCCTGAAGAAAAGTTTCTGCGAGGAGGCCGAAAGGTCCTATCAACTTGGTTGGAAGATCCTTTTTCTCCGAAAGAGGGAACAGTATACAGGAGGGGGGGGGATAACTGTAGCCCCGCCGAACACATGGAACAAGTCTAGAAGAGCCCTAAAAATAATACTTTGGGTGAGATAAAAGATCGGAGACGTGCTGTTGGAAAAGTTGGTGGAAAATGCACGGAGCTCCTAGTAAGACGGGGCTAAATGAAGTTATCTGACTGACATACTCTTTTCTTCTATCAAAAAGGGTTGACTTTGTCGGGGGAGCTGGAGCGGCTTGATCTACGAAGGGGAATGTCTATGGAGCCGTTGGGCGAAACGCAAGGAACTGTGGGAAAACGAATTGGATGATGCCGCAGAAACAGGGGGGACCTGAAACTCTTCTTAGCCTTTCCACCGTTAGGTAAGGTGCTGAGAAAAATCATCAGGGGGGGGGGAAAAAAAGAAAAAAAAAAAGCGAGAGATACATGACAAGCTCAAAGGGGAAAACTCGGAGTTATCCGGGGGGGGGGAATTGGGAAAAATTGGAATTAGTAGTATCACAGATATGACCGTTGCGAGGGAAGACCTGAAGGAGTCTCATCTACTCCAACCGTCAAAAGAATCGATAAACATGCTTACCTGGGATGGAATGGAGCAATAATGGCTACTATCGGTGATCCCTCCCCCTAAGAGGGACCGAATATACAAAGGAGGGCGGAATCACGTCTGTATTGTGACAGCAGGTGCTCCTACCGAAACTGGGAATTAGGAAAATCCAATTGTGGGCACTTCCTCTTCGGAGACATCGAAAGTGATAGAAGTCAGTGTGCAAAACAATTGTAGCAAGATAGCAATCCACCGAGGCTAAATAGGGTTACCTTCAGTCTCGGGGTGAAGTGGTGTTGTTGGTGGACGAACTCTCCGGAGAGTAAGGAGAGGCAGATGGTTTCTAAAGGGGATGGAAAGAAAGTCACCCTGGAAACGGATTGCCGGCTTCCAAGGAGAGAAAGAGGTGGAATTATTGGACCTTTTGAAGTCTGAAGGGAGGGGCTTAAACTAAGGTCGTCCACAACCAACTTGAAAGGGGGGTTCAAAGGATCGTCTCTAACAAAGAGAGAGGAAAAATATATCCATTAAAAAAAAAGTTTATGGGTGGAAAAAGAACGAGAACAGAGAATAATCGGAACATGTCCAAAATTCTTCGGGAAGAAAGGGGGGTCGCGCCAAAATCTTCAAAGCGAGGGGCTGCAGCAAACGGATGAACCACTCTCTACCCATACATGGAGGGGGATAGCGAGACAAACAACCGTCGCAAAACACCGGGTAGACAGATTAACAATCAGGAAGCCTGTGGGGGGCTCTTGTGCACTGAAAATCAAAGGGTGCAACCAAAAGTACTTATGATCTGTTTATCTGGGCCCTATTAGAAGAAGGGGCCAACAGTAGCGGCTGGATTACTTCAATAGGGGGACTTCTTCTCAAAAGGGAGAGCGGCGATCCTCCTGGACAGATAGAGTAAGAAAGACCCTCTTACACGGGGTCGACCCGCCCAAAGGAGAAGACCAGATTTAGCAGCTCTTCTGTGGAAATCCTTCAGAAGAGGATATAAATTGAAAAGCTTATTATGAGAGAGGGAAAGTGACACCTTGGATATTCAAAACCGATTCCAGAATAAAGTAGATGCATAGTTCCTGCAAGGTGGGGGGAAAATTAAACCCACAACGTCATAAATAGGAGAAAAGGAAATTATTTCTCTACAGAGAGAGAGATGGAAACCACCAAAAAAAGTGTGCTCAGGGGGGGGGACACAAAGACTACTTTTGCAAAGGGGGAGAGAGAAGGGGGCGAGGGCCGATAAACTTGAAATAAAAAAGCTTTTTTTTTTTGGGAGGAGGAAACTTGCCTGGAAAATGGGCTTAAAGGCCCACGGCTCCAGCATCCGCTCAAGTAGTACGCATCAGAATCTAGCAAGAACTCCGAAACCTCTATAAACAAGGGGGAGGGGGTAGGGACAGCCCCGAGGAGTGAAAGAGATCAACGTAACGCACTTCGGATTAGAATATGAGGGCTAGACGACATCAGGATACGTAGGGCATTAAACCTCCCGACGATCGGCAGGGGGGCTTTGAATCTAAATGCCACAACACTATAGTAACGTTCGGATCGTGACGGGGGTCAATAGAATGTGTTCTTTTGAGAAAGACTGAACACAAAGGTTTTATCCAACGGGCCTATTCTCTCTTCTAAAACAGTGGCTCGACACAAACAAAAGTTGCCATAAATAACCGTGGAGGCGGATAAAACCTGAGCAAAAGGAGGGGTTTAAGAAACAAAGAAAAAGGACGGAAACGTTTTCGTGCCGTTTCGGGGGTTGTTCCAGTGAGCAGAGCGGACGAGATACGCGTCGAAAGAAACGTTCTTGCAAAGATGATCAGGAGAAGTTTACCTGGAACTGCAAGGAACCTCAAGAAAGGTAGGAGAACCGACGCATCTGGAAGGAACGTGAGCTTCTCCTTTCGGAAAAGGGAAAGCATTTCTTTTCTTCGTTCTAGTGTAAGCAAACATCACATCGGTACATCCAGCAACGTATTGAAAAAAAACAGGAAGCCCCGGAGTCCCACCGACTAATCAATTTCCTGAAAGATTCTAGATAGGCTATTCTATCCTCTTTCCGAAGGAGGGTTTCCCAAGATGAGAGAAGAAAAGCGGAGCCTGTCCTCACTTTGCTGGTCGCAGTGGCAGAGCAGTTCTTTAGAAGATCAGTGTGTCTCCAACGGTTCAAGATAACCAACCGATAACCTAGACAACAAAAGGAGGAAGGAGAATATATATGAGGGGGGGAATTTACACAAGTAACTGTTGCGCCTAACCGATCGGGACGGGCAGCATGATTTCCACAAGTGCTAGGGAGCCGTTTATGGGTCGAGAAGCGTTGGGACAGAATCATCATTTTTCTTTACGAGAGATAGACTAGTGACTCGGAGGGAACAGCGAGAGTCGGTGGTGACGAACTTGAACGGGGGAGAAAGGTGGGGGGACTAGGGGATTTAGAAGAAGCAATCCGCAGAAGCTGAATTTCCCTTTCATACCTTCAGTAATGAGTTCAGGAAGGCCGGGGGGGACGAGGAGAGGGATAGCCTACGGCAGGTTGCAGACCTCTGGTTGCAAGGGCAAGGGGGGGGTACAAAAACCTTTCCAGCCATTTCCTGAAATACAGGACCGTTCTCTATAGGAGAGATCACAGTACAAAAAAAGGACGAGAAAAACAAGACTACCGGCTACACAAGAACGCGGTCTACTGTCTCAGGTAGACAAACGTTGTGGGATTCTCCTGCAAGCGAGAAAGTTCTGGTAAGAAAAAAAAAAAAAATAAAGGCGTGGGGGTCCGTATAGGCCTGTCAATCCTAGCTCACCAGCAGTACAGAAAAATTGGTGAGACCCCACGAAAAACAAGTGTTAGACCTGCCAACCACCGATCCAACGACCCGCGAAGAGGGGCTGTTTCTCTATCAAGGGGTAAAAGTGGGGTGGGTAATAAGGAAAGTAAGCGGGATACGAAAAGAATCTGACAAAGACGACGGGGAGGAGGCAGTTGGTATAGAGGCAGGACAGAATCGGCTTCTCACTACCAAAAACCGGGGTAGCCGAGGGCGTATCTTTCGGCCCAGGGGCCATAAGAAAAGGGAGACTTGAGGAGACCAGTGGGCGGCCGAAGTGATGAGTACACCTCTATCGCTCTTGGGAATCGGGGAACTTAGGGACTACGACCACGTCTGGCTGGAAGAAGGAAAGGGAGTGGTCGTTGGGAAAAAAAAGCTAGTGGTGGTGGAACATCTAAGATGGACCTAACTCCTCCTGAGAGGGGCACGTTTGATGGAACAACGCCGATATGGGGAGGAATTATTGGAGGGCGGGGGGGAAAGTGAATATCAAATGTAAAGAGAAATCATACGAAAAAAAATCTCTGGGCTGGGAACAGATCATATCTAGAATTTGTTGGAGGGAAACATCAGGGTGGAAAGCGGTGTACGCTTGGGAAAAATATTTCAGAAAAAGAGTCTTTTAAGTGAACGCTCAGAGGGGAGAAGAAGTTAAACGTTGCATGAATTAAACCGGTCGACGGTCCAAGGCCGCGTAGGAGAAATCTAGGACACAGGGTTATAAAGAGAAAAAGGAGTGGTTAAAACACACCATTATGCTGGGAACGAGAAAAGCAACTAGGACTCATCCTATTTTTACCACAGGAAGAAAGTTTCTGGAGAGGTTGTGGGGGGAGCACGAGAGAAGGTAGGAAAGTCTAAGGGAAACAAGGTGGATTTCCCTACGAGAGAGGGGGGAAATGCAAGGGGAGGCCTTCTCATCGCAGGGGGAGGGGTGTGAAAGAGGGTATGAGGGAAGTCTTCCTCTTTCGTACCACCCAAAGGAAGACATCACAGACAAGGGGGAAGGGGAAAATAGTTTAATCCGTGCACAGCCGCAGGAAGTGGAGACTACTTGTCAATAAACCTCAAAAGAAGAATCGTTTAAATCGCACCCTGCTATGAGGGACCTGGATAGGAAAAGAACTTCTATTTACTTAAAAAAGAAAAGGAATCATTCGGAAAAGGAGAGGGCTGAAAAAATGCTAAACATAAAGATGTTCGGGACCTTCAGGCCGGATGTCCGAAAAGGGGAGTATACCTTCTACATCTTTTGTGGAAAAAAGCTTTCTACCCGGGGGGAGGGGAAGAAAGAGGTCCCAAGAGTAGTGCAGCATTACGGAATGGGGGAAGTAAGAAAGCCAAGGGGGGAAGGGAGTTCTCAACCTTCTCTCTCAAATAAAATCCGAGCACACTATTTAGGCATCGAATCGGAAAACATTGTGGCTCGGACACAAACAGACTCACGAGACCAGCGGGGCGAAGCCAGATCTCTTTAAGACTGTTATCTTCTCGAAGTTTGAAGGTAATGTCAGAGTAAGACCGCATGGAAATTCCAGACAAGGGGGGGGAAGATCTGGGGTTCCGCCATCAAGATTTCCACTTATCAAAAGGAACAAGTCGTCGAAAAGGACCTTGAAGGTCCGGACAATCTTAGAAGAGTAAACAACAGTAAGGGGGCTAGTTGACCTCATGGTTTAAGAAAGGGTTATCTCAGCCTTGGGGATAGGTCATGGGCCTTTCGAAACAACTACAAAGTGACGTTGAAACAACCAGGAAAGGAAGACTCCTTATCCCACTGGAGGCATTGCAAGCAAAGGAAAACTCATCTCTGGATAAGGAATCATCGCCGAAAAGAAGATAACAAGATCAATTTTTCGTGTTTTGGGGAGAGAAGTACATAGAGGAAAAGCGATCCGCGGCATGGGGTGGAGACCAGACGGCGAAGACTCTCCGCATCAAAGGATTCATCACACATCCCGTAAAGGATCTATTACCGGGAAACCATAGAGGGAAGACATGGGGTAGTCAGAGGGGGACCAAAAAAGGTTTTGTTGGTGCTTTTCTCAACGGAGGGCACACGCTGTGATGACCACGTCTAAGGGGATGAGAGATACCAAAGGAGAAAAAAAACCATAAAAGGACCCGCACTGCCGCTAGGAGATCCCACTAAGGGGCTAACAAAGAATTAAACTTAGAGATTGTGGCTCTGGGGGTGTAATAAAGATTGGGCTTCTATAACAGCAGGGAAATACGGTCCCCCTGTAAGGAAAAAGCGGTCCGTAGGAAAACTTTACAAAATCTTAAATAATCAGCAGGCTCATCCCCTGGAAAGTATTCAGGATACGATATCTGCCTGCCAATCACTGACGTAGGAAAGGTTAAGGGCCGATAGGGGGGGTAAAACGTCGTTGGAATAAAAAAAGATAAACAACTTCTAAAGGCCTCAAAGAGTTTCTGTGAACCACCCTCCCGTAACAGCTGGACTAAAGGTGACTAGTAAAGAGGAGAAAAGTAGGACCTCGGTCAGCCAGGCGGGGAAACGGGTGATAAACCATTTAGGGGGGAGAAACGTTACAGCGTTCTCCGGACGGGTGGGGGAGCGGTTGGGAAAGCCGGAGACGCAGAATCATGGTCGCACACAATAACAGAGCCCACCCCCATAAAGGAGTCAACAAAAAGATAGGTGAGGAACAAAATTAGGGGTTTATGATTTGTTGAAGGGGAGAATCAACAAGGACTATCCTCAGTCGAAGCATATGCCACCTCTCAAAGAAAATCCAGCCCTCTTTAGCTTGGTGACGAAGCTTTTTCTTCACAGCATCAAAGAGAATTTTCCCGGGGAGAGAATCGTTCCTCGAAGCTGTGAGAACCGCGGTCTTTTGGGTAAAAAGGGGAAAAACGGTGGAGGAGGGACATACTGGGTTTAGAGGGGGGGTCTGGCGTCCTTCCCTCCATACATGGAGGCACATTTGACCGTTAGAAGGACTTGCAATATACTGGAGCGTCGGAAAAACCGGCAGGTGATTCGTGCCTAATCTGGGGAGTTCTACAGTGGAAGTTCCCCCTTGAGTCACTGCAAGGTAATACCTGTTACCTTTCGTAGAAGTCGCGCAAGCCGAGCTAAGAAAAGAAGAGGGAGTGGCGCAGTGTACTCCTTCGCTTTCGAAACAAACAACGTGTCTTGTCTCTTCGAGCAGGGATCCGAGGAAAACGTTTTTGTGGTGCGGACCATGGTGTGACAGAAGCTCAATCCTGCAGACCAGGGATTTGGGCGGAAGACAGAAACCTCAAACAACACTGTACTGATTACCCCCGAAACGACACAAAAAAAGAGAAGCTGTTTTCTTTCCGGAGAAAAGGAGTTGCGGGGAACAGAGGTTTAGCACCGAGGATCTCAAGGAGGAGAATCAGTCTCCATACTCTTAGCCGATGATTGTTTATCTGCTGAAAATCATGTCACGAAAAAAAACAGGGTATATGCGGGGGGCGCCGGCGGGGAATTGGCTAGGCAGAATATCCTTTGGAGTGGGGGGAAAGGGGGCAACGGGGGGGAAGGACTTCGAGGGAAAGCCTATCGGTGGGGGGAGCTCTTGCAGAGAACATCTTCTTTCTTAGAATGGACCCAAAGGCTTGGTTAAGAAAAGGAGGGAAAAAGGGGTGGCCAAGCTCTAATATAAATTCCCCTGAGAAGGTATAATGGTGGGAGAAGGGTTCCAAAGGTGTAAGAGTTGGGAAGGGAAAAGAAAAGTAGTTGGACGCTGTGTCTGAGCATACACCCGGGAGGGGACCGCTGATTAGAGTAAATAAGAGCTCGATAAAAGAATAGGAACTAAGAGGTCTCTATTCTAATCGGGAAGATGGCGGGGAAACAATTTCATTGAAGAGGAGACTAAGACGGGTCAGTGGGGATGCCTGGGAAGGAATTTTCCATCACTGGTGAGAAACATAAAACTTTTCCATTATGAGGAATAGCACTGATAAGTTGGGGCACCGCGTCTTCTCCCTGGTCACTCCGGGGGGATACATAGCAAGGAATAGTTGGGTACCCACATTATTACGAAGAAATGGAGACAAAGCAGCCTAGTTTTACCTGGTCTACAGTGGATGGGAGAGGTTTTTTTGGGGAAAAAAAAAAAAAACTGGTCCGGAGAAAGGGGGAGGACATCGTAGCGAAAAGCCAGTGGTCCCGGAAAGCGAAGTAGGTGAAAAAAAATGCTTCTACCGAATTCCACGTTGAAGGGGGACAGGGGAGATCAGGTTCTTACTCGGCAGACAAACAAGAAGGAGCCTAGAACGGAGAGAGAGAAAAAAACTAGGAGGAAAGAGATAGATTATATTGCAGTGACGAGCCGTACAGGGGGGGCTAACCTATTGACTCCTCTCAAACGCTCCTAGGCAATCCAGGCCACGGCGGTGTCGGGCAGACAGGTAAGAGGCATCCTACTTGCTGAGGGGGAAAACTTCTTGACTAAAAAAAAAGAAACTCCCAACCCTTCAAAGGAATACCGGGGGGGGAGGCCAACCACACTAAAGAGCGGCTCCTTCCAAACGCTTTCGCCTATTTTCTTCATAGAAGATGAAGGGAGAAAAGGACTTTTTACTACCCCGGACATGGGGGGACCTCAAAGAGACTCGGCCAGGGGGGAAAGGGGAGGCAGGTTTATCTATCACTTAAAAGGGGGGAGCGGGCACCTCTTACGAAAATAAACCGACTATCAAAAAAAAAAACAAACGATGGCGAGTATCAGCGTCAAAGCCCGGGGGAGGGAGTGGGAACTCCCAAAAAAAAAAGTCTCTCTAGGGGAAACGGGGCTCCTCGCTCAGACTGATGACCGGCGGGGAGGCTCTCACATTTGCCTGCGATGTATACGGGCCACCCTGTGCAGAAAACAGAGTACAATAAGAAGGTATTTATACCTCCAATAGGGGTTGAAAAGGACTCCCCAACTGGACACAACCCTGAATCGTAAGAGGTGAGGTAGTCATATACGATGACTTGGCCCCAGGGGGTCAGGGAACGTGGAATACCTGGGGGGTGAAAAGGATATACTACTTGGGTATGGAAGTCCTCTAGAGACTTTTCCTAATCAATCTTCTCTCTCCTCCTGAAAAATTTAATCCTTAAATTGACAGACCACGTCTCACAAGGAAAAAAAGCACCACTGCTTATACCTCACAGCAATAAAAAAAATTAACGACAAGAACGACGAAACCTCTATACGACCGGTTTAGGTTTTGGGAAGGTGGGGGAAAAAAACTGAGTCAGAGTAGATCAACGCCTCGAGAAACCTGTCTTTATACACCGAGACGAGGAATTCCACCTCTCAAAAGAAAACCGAGTCAGTCCACAGCCCGGAAACATAAACCCTGGTTCTGGGAGCCGCAAACAATCTTAAAGGGTCATTTATAGGACCGACTAACTAAGTGTGGCTCTTGGAAGCACACTCCCAAGAGAACGTTTTTTATAAAAATGGCCCTTAATGACGGCATGGAGAAAAAGGCTCCTCAAAAAAAGGTCCGGACAGAAGTTATTCGTCTCGAACTTACAAGAAGGGCAGGTGCACCGCTCACTTAGTACCCGGAGAAAGTGTAAAAGTAGTCTGTGAATCAGCGGAGGGGCGGGCAAATCGCTGGGAAGAATGAGGAAAGGTACCAGGTCGGGGAGGAGGGAGAAAGTGGCCAAGGGGGGAAAAAAAAAACGTGACGTATAATCAAATATTCTTCCTCACGCCAGGGCTCTAAATCGGAAGGGGAGGAGAAGATCAACAGTTCTCACAATGCGCTATTTCTTGAGGATGGGGAGAGATTGGAAAATATAAAGTAGGACCACCTTCTGATCAAACATCCTCTTACTGGTCACCACCGTAAGCAGCGCAGGGGACTAGGATCTAGGAGAATCTATGCGGGCAGCAAAACGGAATCTTTTTAATCCCACTATGCGGATAAAAACGGAAAAGAGGACGGCGTGGGATGGTCGCGGTGGGCCAGAATAGGTCCCCCGCGGAGGGTAGATGTGGAGGGAGGAACGAAAAGGGCTGCGACAGGTGATCAACCCAATGCAAAAAAACTGATTAGGAAAATATAGAAATAGGGAAGCAGCATAATATACTTTTTGAGGGGAAGGAAAATTAAGAAGCGGGGCGACCTCAGCTTGTAAAAAGCCCAGGCCTCTGCAAGGTTGGAAAGTTGGGTTGGAAAACGAAATGAGAAAGAACGAAATTTCTGACTAGGGAGAAATATACTAGAATCTAGGAGGAAGCTCCGACAGTGGTACTAACGGGAGGATCAATCTGGGGTAAGAAGGGGGGGGAAAGTCTGAGGACACCCAAGCCCAACCTGCCATCTGGGTAAGGGGGGAATGACCGGATCAGTTCTCTGTACATCCTGAATAGAGAGTAAATCTCTACGGGAAGGGGGAGGGGGGACTACAATATTTAATACTGCACATGTTTCAATGGCAAAAAGGCTCAACCTCTTTTCCAGAAAAAAAGGCGCTGTCAAGGGAGCAAAAATCGGCTAGGACCCCGATACCTGACTGAGCACGGTACTACCGGACTCGGTTCTACCCACCTCATCAGTGTAGCCCTTCTAGCATGGGAATCAAGGGAGAATTTGGGGGTGGGGGGTTCTATCTCCTTGGGGTAGAAAGGGACAGCCGTGAGAAAAGGGGTGAACGATTAGGGAATACCCCCCTAAAACATGTACAAACTAAGGAAAACAGGGGGGACGACCCTCTCCGATCTGGTGGCTCCTCAAGAAAAACTGTCGTTTTGGAATAAGTAACGAGGTGATGGTATCTTCTTATCTCGATCTAATGTGTCTAAAAAAAAAGAAAAAATTCTCGAGTTGGTAGCGGAAGAGGGGTCTTCCCAAGCCAAGGAAAAAAAAGGATCAAGTGCTTTCTTCTTCTTCATGATGTGATTTGAATACTAGATGAGAGGGTCTGTTCCTTAAACCGTTCAGACAGGCTGGCACTTTAGCGTACGATTCGCAAGGTAGAGTTTGAGATTCGCCGCATTAAAAAAAATAATAGGCAAGCAAGTTAGGGCTGATCCTGGAAAGTATTAACATTTGGGAAAAGAGAGAACATAATTTTTCCATAGAGGCTATATGGGAACATGCCTCTCTCTTTTCACTGTTGGGAATCAATTTCTGAGAAGGGGAGGAAGGAGAAGAGATCTTTCGCGGGGGAGTCCGGGGACCATCCCGGCAAGGGGGAGAAATATCAATACAAAGGAAGGTCATATTCTAGCGGAAAAGAGAAGAGCTAGGGGTTGTGGAGGGCAGGAACCCGTTTCAGCGGGTAGCGGGGGGAGGGAAACCGCAGACAGTGTTCGAAGACCTGGAGGGGAGGTACTAGGTGCGCCTGGACCTGGGACAAGGTGAGTCCTCTCCTCTCCTTTGCAACGCGAGGTAAGAAGGGGATAAAACTCACGGTGCGTGGTCGCCTACGAGTCACGGACCGTATAAATAAATAGTAACAGCAATAGGCTTCATAGAAATGCGTGGGGATGAGTTTTTGTTTCCTCGGAGAAGGAGGTACAGCTAGGGGGGGGGGGGGGAAAGTTTGTTTGAACTTGAAAGAAACAAACTAAGAGTGACGATGCGTAGTCTCCCGCGACGCAGCCGCAAGGGTGAGATTTGGAGATTCGTCTCTGTCTTACAAGGAGAACAGGTAAAAGGAAGATA
>Ga0179593_1723550_pt1 | contig 22118 bp, 12 predicted proteins | sample CZODoug2_1_08_16_FD_185931 | JGI IMG/M metagenome (GOLD analysis project Ga0179593, IMG submission 185931) | Vadose zone soil fungal communities from Angelo Coast Range Reserve, California, USA - CZODoug2_1_08_16fungal (PacBio error correction) | ecosystem: Environmental > Terrestrial > Soil >...
GAACACAGCACAGTAACTCCACCTTCGAATCAGGAGCCTTAGTCTCATGAAAACGGACTAAATGAATTCACGATAAGATTAGTGACCACATGTCAACACCCACCATTGAGTCATGTATACAAAGTAGAGGGCCAAACACTCGTTACAGAACCCATTGGTCCTGACTAGAAATTTGGACGAAATTCATTCAAACACCGTGAAAAGGCGATCTTCCACCGCAGACGATCTTAGTAAGTATACTAAAAACCATCGTACGCCCTCATGATTGGTCGTCATGTTAGTACACGAAGTGGGGAGCACAAAATCCATAACTCCGTCGTGCAATGTGACCGGAACACTCGATTGGCATTTCTATCCCCGTCAAAAAAATCTCAACCGCAGATCGCTCTAATATGAAGTACGGAACAGCCGATGCCAGCCTAGATACCAAGCGTGGGGGCTTATGCGCCCCGATCCTAATCCTCGGACGCGGCTCCTACATCGATAGAATCCTCCTAGCACCACTACTGCTAGTGAAAGGCAGAACCAGTAAACCCCAGAGGGCCGCGCCTGAATCGGATTTATCTTAATTGGTCGGACCCGATAGTAAATACCCGACTCGGAACCCTCATTGGATAGGTCTTGGCCTACAAGGTAGGGTACGGCGTTCTCTCTCATTAGTGGAACCAGAGGAGTTAAGAGCCAAACGCAACACAGCCAGACCACCAACAGAAATTCGAGCTACCGCGACTATAAGGTCGACTAGGGCTCTAGCGTTTTTATGACGAGGTGCATCTCGGGAACGGAAGTTTCAATGGATAAGTGTGCAACTCACGCTCAAGTATGTAACATGTCTGGCAACTATCAGCTGTCCCACGGCAGAATATGGACTCCAACTACCCGTAGCCGTAATTCCTCCCAAAACCGTTACCCGAACAAAGCCGTGACGTACGAACTTTACGCCACAGCGACGCGTCTACTACTAGGTGGAATCAACAATGATAATCCAGCTAAGGACAAGACCATACACTTACTGATCCATAACCGACAAGTCAAGCCGGGCTAGTCAGAAGAACGGTTATTATTCCGAGTCAAGTGGAGTAATCAGGAACATAGCTACATGTCTAACATAACATAAGATGCAACATGGGAGTAGGAAAATCTCACACTAACCTTAATCCTTGAAGAGCGCCTGCGAATCGATGGGGTGTATCATACACGATTCCACCATAACTTTTCGCTACGAGGGAACTCAGACGTGCGAACTCTAACACAGTTGTAGACGCGCAGTCCCGGCACCCACGCTCGCACCTAAGATACATTGGCCGCCTAGTATGTTACCACTATGAGATGTAGATTGAAATAAACAAGTACATAAACTCTTCAGGAAGACTTGAGACTAGCCTCGCCCCGATCTGTGACACTAGCTTAAGAACGCACAAAACAAACGGGCCCCTATGTCGACAAGTGCTGAGGTGGTTGTACAACTCTACGTATCTGGCGTAAAGTAATGCCACCGGCTCAAACTTATTGTACGGGCAGGTAACAATCATAGTGAGTAGCACATTGATATATCCACAGGAATAACTTGCTAACTAGTATCGCACGTTCAGGAGCCTTAATCGTCCTAGATTGGAATCTATACAATCAATAATGCGACGAACGTCTATGTTCTATACCCGAGGGAACCGCTCGCCCCCTCAAACACTCGACAAAACACTAAATACAGACGGCATACTGCGTGCAATCTACGGCAATTTAAACCATTATCATAACTATAACTATAACTCAGACGATTCAGATCGACTGGCGCGCACTGCCTCCCCACGTAGTTCTATCCTCTCTCATCGGCTCTCTATGATGCTAAAAGACATCCAAAGACGATCTGGGTCGCTGCGGCCTGCTGGGGCTAAGGTCGCATTCGACGAGAGGGACTAACCTATACGTCTTCTCGAACGCTAAGATGTACGTACACCGCGTACTTTGTAATCGATAACCCCTACTATCGCTGTTGCTAGTCATCGTAAGTCCCCACAGAACCAACATGCGTCATTAGGCCTTATTGTCTTAACTGACAAGAAAGAAGAGTTCACTCGGGTAGTACTCGATGAGTTATAGTCCGACGCTTATAAGAGACAAATCGTCGCGGAATCCGGGATCAAATCCCCCAGTTAGATTGGAAAGCAATTCGGCCAAGTAACGGTACCCCTTCTCCCAAGTTACCCGCAATTCTGAAACCAACAAGAACAACTTCCGGGGGGATAACTGACCGAGAAAAACCAAACCCGCATATCTCGCCTCCTTACCTACGGCCCAAATTGAAGTATGGCTTCCGCCACAGATGCTGGGATCGATGACAACTAACTAAGCGAAGCACCCCGTATGTACAGACCATACACAGACACCGAAGCGCGCTGCACCAAAAATTTTAAGAAGAGGAAGCTACGTATACAATGAAAGGCAGCGACTCGGAGTATAGCTTCGAGACCGCGGCCTAGAAGTCTTCGACGGGGAACAAACCTCATAGCTAATCACGAACAAGACTTACAGCGTAAGGGCCGACCATTAGTCCGTCAGAGAAGCCCGCGCCCAAATAAATAAACCGAAGCCAGCAACACGAATAGATGATCTTATATTACGAGTCAAGGTTCCTTACCGTCCAAGACTCGAGAGCGGAGTTTTGAGAAGACAATCTTTGAAATTTGATCATACAGGCGATAAAGTTGGGCTCCTTCAGAAGCCCCTATCTCGCAACAAGCGCATTGCTTCTTCTCACCGCATCTCGATACATAGCCCTCCAATGATAGCGATAATCTTTAATACAATCGCCCCGAAATAAAAGATACACACTCAAGCTCTTTACAGAACAACAGTTATTTAGTCGTCATGTAATGACCCAGCTACTTAATGCTACAAATGAGATGGCTTGCCTAATTTAGGTAGCGCATAAAGCCAGAAAATACTATCATGAAGAGCTATACTATTGTGAACGCATAAAAGATTAGATCCCAGCGGATACGGTCAACGCCACCAAGTGAGAGAGGATCCAGGACTGACTCCCAGAGGGCACGTACCATACACTCACTACGTAACCGTTCACGATAAGATCCTACTATACGTTTGCTCTGGTCCCCGCCATGCAATCCCGCAAACTATAGTAATCCACTTGGGTCCCTACTCTTCCAAAATTGGGCAGATAAGAGTAGACGCAGCATCATGGGCCTGCAGTACGGAGGCTGTAACCATCCGCTCACAGGTCTAAGGAAACGGGATTAACCGCCATTTGACCTAATAGGATAAAAGGAACGTGACTGAGGAATAGATTTCTATATGAATGTGGAGTGTCATGCACACAATGACGGAGCATGCACAATGTATCACGTCACCTCGTAGATGATGAGCGAAGATCCCCCAGAACGAGCCACAAGGCGTGGTAAGTAGTTTAACCGCGTCAGATCCGGCCGGAACTAATAATAGAAAAAAAAATAGTCTCCCAATTTAACCATTTTAGAGAGGTGTATTCGACCCATGCCTGCACCACCGACAACCTAAACCTAACACGAACTCTTTTACACTATAATACTTTGAGACAGTCATTCACCTAAAGGAGACTGTACTCCGGTCACATTTTATATTACAAGGATCCCATCATACTCACTAAAAACATAAAATACTGAAGACCAGAGAGCAGGAGCGGTCAGATGTCAGAGCGACAGTGCTCAGAATACGAGCAGATACACGTAGGCGAATGGACTTAAGAGAGCACGTGAATTCAAGCGCCTAAGAACTACGCCGTGATACCGGAGATCGCACGTGGTTCGGCAGGTGCAGTAACTTCGAGGCTCACGATTATCCATAAACCCGCAGAAATTCGTGAAGAATGGACGCAAGGAGACAATACTAAATCAAAGTCTGCGGCATAACCGGGGAGGTAATATTATCCAGCTATAACGAATGTTTCAAGATCCGATGAAGACCGCCGACCACATTAGACTAAGTTGGAATCTGAACAACCACTGCCTCCACCTGCCTCCCGAATCACTTCCGACCCCCCTAAACGGCCCAAGTCGTCGCAACCTCTCGAGATCGGTATAGATTACTCAAATCCAGCACCTGTTGTATTACATTCCACAGTTCACGGTCATGAAGAAACACTAATACGCGCGGGCAAACTTTCCGATGCTGAGTCCTACCATTCACGAGCTACGGGCTACAGAAAGACTGATCATCTGCGCTACAAAATATGTTGTCGCGCGCTACATAGTAACCACACGGCGTGGGTTGCGCTCAACAAAAACAAAACCGACAGTCAAGGCCTGGCCCCTCCCTACTACCGATTGAGCTACATCCACTTAGCCCCGTCCTAATTCCCAGGGCCTTTGCCACGCACCGCTTATTTCTCTAGTGTGGGTGTGAGCTAGGAGATCGCTGTGCAAATACACTTATTTGCCAAAATCTATTGGGGTATACCCCAAGTGATACTATCCTTCTAAGACGAGATCAAGTCCCTCAGATTTAGGCCTAAAGCATGCCTGCGAGCTTTGACATGCTGCCGCCCTACGCGGGCAGAAAGAATAGGCGGTAACCGGTTACACCCGCCACTCAGGATAGACACCTGCACACGAAGAGGCGTTCGCCACGCGGACAAAGCAACCGGAACATGAAAGATGAAGAAGGCAGAAGCCAGCACGAACCACATCCAGACAATGCTCTGCATTCTCTCATTGAGTCCAAAACCCAAACAGAGATCGCGATCAGTTTGGACAGCGCCGAAGCTGCGCCCAATGATGCTCAATGGTTTAAAACATTTGGAAACTAACCTGTGTGACCTGGGTCGCGGATAACAATGACATATTTCTAAAACTACTCTGCTTAAATCCCCCGGAGCGTCAAACATAATACCCTCTACCAAAGCTCCGGCACCGCGCGACGGGCCGACTCAGGGAACTAGATAGTTGAAACAAAAACTGCCACTCCGGCCGAAGAAAGGAAACGGTATTCACTAAGGACCTGCCGAACGGCAGGAGCGAGACAGATTTGCAGCTAGGGTAAGGAGAGTACTGTTCAGTATAAATATAGGACACTCGTTATTTGAACCCGCAGACCACAGAAATACATACACATAAAAACGACTTTGAGGTCACTTGATGGATTCACAGACCACAAGCTCCGCCATCAACGTATTAAAGATAACTCTACATACGACGCAGCTCACTCAAACGAATGACACGCATGAAAAAATTACTGGTCGTCCCCTCTGCGATGTTCCCGGGCATTCTACATCGCGTACTACAGCTCCTGCGCATTCCTCAAAGAAAACGCCATTAAACGAACACTATATAATAAACAGTTTCGAGCTCAATACAGTCACTTGTAACCGGACGTCACCATACTTCTAACGCCGCCCTCTGGGCAAGCCTGAACATGCAGGCACCCGTGCACGGGTAGCTCGATGTAGGGGCTGGAAATAACATGCCGCAGGCAGAGAAACCAAATGTAAGGCCCCCCTCAAGTATCGATGTCGCAAGTAATGAGAGAAATAGCAACGCCCTTCAAATGAGTAATCAGCGGGGGACCTACAATCTAAGCTTTTAACAGTAAGAGTCCATTGAACACAAGCGAACGCCAGCCCGTGGAACCGAGGATAAGTTCGGTTCATGAGCTCGGGCGCTACAGATGACAATGCTCATACATGGCCATGTGAACACGGATCACACGACCAGCTTCCTTAAACCCCCAAGAGCTCTCAGGAACAACTGAGCGAAATAATCCGCTACCATCGAGTGAGAGTCAAATTATAAGGTGCTATGACCAGTCAGTGTGCGTGGACCAAAGGTGATCCAGAAACTCAGCCTACAGGACTCACTAATGGTGGCATCAGCTTGCCCATAGGCCCAGGTTAAGAATCCAGGCCTCGAATGACTGCGCCGTAGTGATAACAACACACTCGCGGTAGAAAAGCACCCCACAAGATTCCCCAGCTCAAGTTAGTCTGACGAACATCCCGATACAGTCTCCCTTCTTACAGTAACGGTCCAGAGCACACGAAACCAGACAGTCGGTGCATCCGCCACACAAACTACTGTTGCACAATCCATAGCATTCACATAGGTCGTAGACCCGATAAGCCATAGTTATCTCAGTGTGGACTCGTCTAGCAGTCAAACAAATCCGAAAGACGACGGGGGAATGCAGGGGTTGTGAGAGCGCCCCTCCTATCAAGAACAATCACTACAACGGGTGTGTCTAAGATATCCACACGCGGTTACATACGCTCACCTGCAAAAAACAACACTACATAACCGCACCACCTGTGTACACTCGTACTGGTACAGACAAAGCTTATCCACTGCGTAAGGTCATCGGCCGAAAGTCGGCTATCTTTGGTGACCGCCAGTATTAAGACACACACAACTCATCAACAGATACCAACATCCGCGAGGGCGATGGACATATACCTATCAAAAAGGGACAGTCGCCACAGACGGCGTCAACAAACCACAACGATAAGCGAATAAAAACTCCCTTTGACTGTAGGCGGTGACACATGCACCGCTACTCGGATCTGAACGAAGCAAGACCCGCAACAGAAACATCCGAATAGTCCGCTAGAGGTTGGGACAAACGGCCCTACACTCAGGATACCGATCAGCTGCCTAGCTAGACTACTGAACGAGGAACATGGCACTCGCCTAATCCAACTCAGATCTATAGAAGAACAACCGAGGTGATCCACCTCTGATGGAAAATTGACTAGTCGATGTGTACACACTGAGAGCCGTTCTAACCCAGAAAATTTCCAGGCAAAATCTTTTTACTTCATAATCAAGTAAAGCAACTCATAGGGCGGACGCACACAGGTGCGGACACTACGCATGTGAACACATGTGCATAATGAATGCGCCTTCCATCCAGGCCCATCCAAGATATCAATCATGTTAGCAAGATCGGCAACTAGTAAAGTAATACACTACCTAACTAGCGCATTAGCGTCTACAGTTCACTACATCAGCTCACATAACCTACGTGGGTGCGGCCGCGAACTACCTTCAGCTCCAGAACTTAGCTGCCGACCGCCGCACAGCGGGGCGGAATTATACCGAGCCGTGTCATTCGTCAAAATGGTGCCAGTAGCGCCGCGAGACCGAAAAGAGAGGCTCGTCGTAGCCGACACAGCGTCAACCAGGCACCGAAAACCGGGCCTTCGATAATATAAAGGCCAGTTATGGGGACCACGACGTCCAAGTGCATATCACGTCTCGAGCATAAAACTTGACGACCCGCAAAATTTGATGATCCACGCACCCGATTTTATACTTGTTGCACACATCTCAGGGATGATGAGCAAACACAAGTGCTTCAGGACCATACGAATGTTTCACTCTCCATAGCAGGAATTGGTAGCTCCCGTTACAAAAGGGCAGGTGGTACATCAATACTTACAATCGCCCAGCCATTGCGGGAAGATCCATAGGAGCGTACTCGGACCCCCACAAGAATTAGAACCAAATCACTAGATAGACACAGACAGCAACAGTTCACAATGCGACGGGAGAATCGGCGCCCAGCAAACCCGTGCGCGGGTGGACAACACTTAGCTTCAAAAAACCCGATGGATTAAGGTACCTAATGGATATAGTTACGCATACGTCCAAACGGAGCGCAGAGTATCCCCAGACGCGCGCGTATACACTGATAAGTAGGTATCAGGATGCCGCCTTTGTGCGATCTTCCTTGATCGTCACCTTAACATTAAAATAAAGGCGTAAAATCGTCCTGGCCGAAATGTCCACCGAGCACACACGTACGTCAACGGTCAAGCGCAATAAGCCCTAACCGCACTACACGTCAGACGACCCAACACATCGCTCGTCTCTTACATACAGAACACTCCGCTAAAGCCTGGGAACCGCGATCACGAGAATCACAACCCGTCTAGTCTCAGAGGGACAGAAGCGACATCACCACTGTCGAGACGTCTCCATGTGTACCACCATTCCATTCCACAAGTCCAAGATAATAGTACTCAAGAGGGGGAACAACTCAAGTGCAGGATTAGCACAGCCATCAATCCCCGAGAACAACTTACCAGGCCTCGGGAGTTGGTTGGCGGTAGGGGCATGCACCGAGGCCGACTGATAAGCTCCCTAAGTCGCGAGGTCCTAAATATTAAATTTACACGGCACACGAACAGAGGTCAAACCTAGACATATGAATGTAATCGGCTCAAGTCCTCCATAGCTCTCCGGCATGCGTCGATCCCATGGCCATCCAAACCAACTACTGAAGTACCCTTTGACTTCCTAAGTAAACTGGTCTCTTTACGCAAGATGCCCCAGTCTCTGTGCATAAAGCGTCTACAGGCGGAGTATTAGACATCTAATAAGGGCTCCATTCACAACTTGCTAGCACGATCTGACAAAAAGTAGGCCATCAGACCTATAGAGCAGGTCCCAGGAGAATGTTAGTAACGACCAACTCGCTTCTAGTCCCACATGACGCTAGGTACCTAGCGTATGGAGCACGAAAACTAACGTACCCCCGGTGATCCCAGGACAAGTGCCCAGTGTAGACGCTAAAATAAAGGACCTATCTATCAATCGCTGGAGTCGACGTGCCAAACGAGTTCCGAAAACTCCATCTCCACGCGGGGTTAGAATCAGGAAAGCATCACGAGATATGAACGATCATCTAAAAAAAAGAACGCCCAAAGTATGAGACACATGCCGGACTCGTTACCTGTTAACCGAGAACGATGTAGACTACGTACGATCCTCTAGTCCTCGATCGGCAGCACGTATTTATCATTGTAGGGCAGGTCGGCGAGTTTCGAATATACCGTTATATATTCCTCTGCGTTCTAGTTACATACATACACTAACCCATTTTTCGAGACAATCCTTACGAATGATAACAACCGAAAATTCCCTAGTAGGATCTTAGAGCCAGTATTATTAATACAGGGCGGCGCACACCCAACCTCAACGAAGACGCACACAATAACACACTACCGAAAAAAAACTAATACAAGTCGTAAGGCGGATCTCAGGGTGAATCCGCGACCCATTATGTTAGATGCACTATTCGCGACATCATATTGTACACCGTAGATCACTTCGCCTATACCATGCAGAAGATCACGGGAACCACGTAGCAACTAAAGCATGTGTCACTTCCAGTTAGACATCTAAAACCGTACACACTACACCACCATTCTCGGTAACTCTCTTGAAACGACGACACGCTGCCACGCGGTGACAACTACTCCACCAAATTTGAAGTGGGCAGTGTGCCGGAAAAGAGTGTGCAGGACTCTCCTAAAAGTTGTCTGAGTGGGAGTCCCGGCTAAGAAGCACATCACCCATCCTTCACAAATGCACTAATAAATGAGCTTTACCTAACGTCCCTGAACGATCGCAAACGATTCGATGAATGGTAATAGCGCGTGAGTTCAAGCCCAAAATGTTACCCCCTGAGCTACTGCCACACCTATTAGCAGCGGCGCAGCCTTATATCATCGCCACATGGCCGCGGCGTACTCCCGTATGCGAAAGCCCAGTCATCTACGAAAATATTGGTAAAGTAGAAATAAGCAGCCATTTCGTCATACATTGCACTGGAAATCTCAAGCAAACTAAGCCCATACTCAAAGGCTAGACATCGCCGAAATTAACGGTACTAAATAAGCTAGACAAGACCACATCCAGTTAAAGAGCGCGCAGTTGTCATGCACGAGCCACCAACAATCAGCCTTTGGGCAGGGTTTTAACGGCAAACCGATAGCACTTGGGTCACGTGAAACATCATAAGAAAAATAGCAGGATCATACGTATAGAGACAAACGACCTCACACCCCAAATCCGAAACACTGCCGACAAGCTAGTCATATTTTCGATAATACTGGGCAAGATCTCATAGCGTCCTTAAATTATCCTGTCAAGCGAGTTCTTAGGCACCCGCAACCAGGCAACTCCCCAGAAATATATAACACTCTACTCTCTCTGCCCAGAAGTATACTAGGTCAAGAGATAAGCACCTAGTTCTATTCCTGCAAACCGGCAATGAACCAACACGTCAGGTCCAATTTCAACCTTTCCAACAATAATGCGACAGAATCTAATCAATCACGTACGGTCCGTCCAAACGGATCCCAACCTTAGACATGTAAACACGTCTCCCCACGCACGAAGAGTAAAGTCACTCCGCCCAGCATACACACCGCTATCCGCTGCACACAGGCAGTCCACCCGACGACTCGACATAACCGCTAATCACCCTGCTGAGCATACGCGCGGAGCCGTGAAACCAACAACGGCACGAGACGAACGCCGACTATCTCCATACCAACGCATCCGGACGCGGTCAACCAGCAGATAGGTTTTGCGGTAATTCCCTAATCACGAGACAGCATTCTGCTGAGACTGGAACCTGACCACAGAAATGAACAGCTTACTCAGCCGGACAGTCGCGCTCCTGACAGTAAACATGCGCCCCTAAGCTAACCCCGGAAACCACTAGCACTGCCAACCTCAGAGTAGCAGCTCGACAGTCATGCTGTCTAAGATCATCAGCAACAATGGTACATCAAGCTAAACCCAACCGGAGCGTCTCGATACTTGAACGCAGCCAGGAGTGTACCGAGAATGGGTTACCTTAGCCGCAACGTCCCTCCCTCCCAAAGGACCCTGAGCTTCTGGCAAAACCTCCAGTCGCTTGTAAACGGACCCTCATACCGCAAGAACAGCATTACTCTCTGTAACCACAGACCCGCGACTGGCCGGTCACCATAACTTTGAGCCCGGCTAATCGTAACTCACGGTGGTCGTACAAGAAACTTTGAAGAGTTGTCCAGTTCGCTGCAGGATTTCTCTGACATCTACAATAGCACTTCCACCATGTACAACGCCAATAGCTACATCGCGTCTGGTCGCGAGAACAGAATTGATCATACGAATGCGGTGTGCAATGGTATGCTTCACAGCCTATGGAGATCACTGAATCGTTATTGAACATCACCTCTACCTCCACGTCCAAACTCTTGCTCCTTGTAGTTTCCCATTTGCTACAGAGTAGCTCAGCCCGTAAACGCGTCGTCATCCGGATTAGGCTCCGCCCCCATAACACTAGTTTCATAACACATACTATCCAAAGTCACTCAAACATAATAGATTAATGGAGTTCAAGGACAGGGAAATGTCGCACCTCTCCCTACCTCTTGGTTATATCAGAATTGCTAATGTACCAATAACACCACATCACACCTTCCAAGCAGTCCTTGATTACGGAAAAGACCTATAACAGTATAAGACTATCCGCTCCTGGCAAGGCACTTTCTTGTCAAGTAAGAACTGCAGTACACCGCAACGACCATATGGAGCTACAGTACACCCACTATAAGGGTTGCTAGGAAATCATAAATAGCGATTGCAGAAGATCATTAACCATCAAGCGATGAAATTTAGACTCAATGCTGCAGCTAGACATGTTGACACAATCCGGGACAATAAACGGAAGTATCCACGGGCATCCTATATATCTCCATCTTACGCGGCATTTCGGCAAGACGCATCGGTAATAGCGCGCCGAACAACCGCACTCTTTTAGCACCTGGTCAGAACAGTCAGTAGGAGGAGAACGTCAGGCTCAGCAAGTCCGAAACACATCAGTAGCCGTGGAACACTCTACCGACCGTGCTGGATCCACATATCACCAGCCCTAAGGTAACCTCTGACACTTAATTTCCCGGAACGCGGCAGCGCCTGGCTTCGATAAATACGGGGGCGAGCCTACGCGCAACACATAACATATTCTGAAACTTGTCATCCACAGTGTCCCCTCGCAAGCTACGGACGGCAGCATGTTCACGAGCTAATGCTGGAAAACGGGGTAGCGTGCTGGCAATTAAACGTAACCATAAAGCAGCTTAGAAAAAAAATCGACAGAAAGGGAAGTGTACTGAATTCCCGCGGGATGACGGACACCTACTAAATATTTAGTTCATCCCCGTGAAACAACGCGTACCCATACTGAATGTAACGCCGAATTCCCTAAACGTAGACCATTCCAATCATGATTAGCAGTTGCACCTGTATCAATCTCGTAGACATCCAAGAGGCTCCCAAGACAGTTCTGCTAAATGGCCAACGACCCATGTAGGTATACGATAACCTCGACAAATACACACCGAGGTTAAACACCAAATAGAGCCAAAGGTGCTGAAGAAAACCCACAAATGAAGTCACTGAGCAAAGTCAGCACATACCCGCAGCCACGCGGCGAATGGCACAGGAAGGCGTCAACGCGCCGACCTACCCAACCCCATAACCAGAGCATTAGTAGACGCCCTAACCAGCACACCCAACATGACAATAGACACTAGAGAGACAGGTCACCAGGACTACCGGAGCCAGTATCTAGGACCGACATTAGAGCTCCAAAGCTAGAGATGCCTAATACGCATAGGAGCAGTAGTTAGCCGGGCATGGTGCGCGATAAGTTCTGACTGCCGGTGTCACACTACAGATACCTTCTGGAAGAGGAAAGACAATAGGAGAAAGAGCACCTCACCTAGCCCATGGACCATGCCCCAAGGTCGGTAAAATTAACATGACTACAAACAGGCCGGACACGGGCCCCAACCGTATTAATTATAGTTACCTGATATTTGTCGTAACGGTTCGCAGATCAGCAAGCACATTAGAAAGTATTAGAGCGAGGCTCTTTCGTAGAGACTGGGGGTAATGTCCTATATCGCACCGAACAGTACACCGACGAGAGCCTTTATAAATCCATCCGGAGTCTCTGCAAGTCGGGACTTGCTCCGCTTATGTAGGAGAAGGCATGGCACGATTAGGCGTGCTAACGGCCCGACAGAGGCTGTAAGGGATGATCCATCTAGTGATAGGATCGATTACTAGAGATAGCAGCGAGTCGCGGACAGTAACTAGTGAGCAAAAAACGTAGTAAACGCAGATGTTCAGACCTGTGTCAAGACATGCCATAGCTTGCGAATGTGCCAGGACCTGCTGGGCGGCGACAATCAGCACCAAGCCATACCGCGGATACACTTTACCCGCGAGAATTCAGCAAAGCCCTTCCAGCAAATACACAGCAATAACCCAATCTCAAACATATACACGCTTCGTATCATGTATCTTCGATCCTTATGAAAAGTTGAATCGGGGCTCGTACCAGGTACGGTCCTGCATTACCTTACATAAATAAGACACTCAACAAGTCCTTCCACGTATACTCACTTGTATATGCCAGGAAATCCATGGACCATAGGTATCAAACAAGTTCAGCCTACACCACCATTACGTATAGCGCAGAAATAGACTATATCCATAGTGAGGATCAAGCCATGACTCTAGTTCAACCTGACGCGTGATACCATAGCGATGGCGATAGACGCGATGGATGAAGAGTTTTAGCCCCATCAGCCTCTCGGACAACCCCACCGTAGCTACACACTGGCAGTTAACCATAGGAAGTTACGGCCCCTTGCTATAAGCCTAATTACCGCGTGGCAATGTAGTAAGTTCGATCGACTGTGGCACTCCCTTAAGTTGCACCCCACGGACAAGCAACCCTTCTAATACCATACGAAGTCATCGCATGTACATACAGCAGAACCAACCGGTGGGTCAATTAGACACCGTGTGCTTGTCCATACACAGCCGTTGAAAAGTCCAACAGCAAAATAAAAACAACTCAGCACAAGTATCAGATAGGAAACCCATAAAAAAAAGAGACTGCAAGGGCCAATAGGCATAACAGTAGCAGAAAAAATCTTCTTCCTTACCTCACCACGCCCTCTATCCGTCGAGACAAATCGAGTAAAGCTCAAACGACTCGTCGGCGTATCCGGTAACAACAAGAATAAAGGCTACTAATTCCACCACCTCGAAGCGGAGAACGAGTACTCTAGTGTTCTCGCTTACCATCCCAAGCACCTAGTCCGGCACGCAAACTGGACACTATCATAACAGGCAGTAAACGGAATATGCGTAACACGAACATTCAGGACCCTAACTTCAACCCGCAGCAGCAGAATGACAGGCCATCATTCGCTATGGTGATTCAAATCAGATAGTGAGATAAAATAGCGAGCGAGAGGGGAGTTATTATGAGTGCCTCGCTAACCCCTGGCCCGACAATCATAAACCACAACCCGAAGCGTATCATACGACAAATCTGAAGAATCACTTTCCGTATTAGTACCTAAGATCTGCTCTCTCGGCACCAGAGTCATGGACTCTGAGCACAAGCGACGAGAAATACACACGCGTAGCCTCTGCCTAAGACGCGGCACAAGTCGAAATACAGTAAAGCGGGATATTAGATCAAACCAGACACTCCCGCTGAAAAGAGAACAGAACCACATCTCGATTTGCACGTAAAAAAAAAGATCCAATCCAATATCAAAGCCACGTAGCGCCCACGTCGGCCACAGCAGAACCGTTCCGCGTTGCTCAGACACCAAAGTCTGTTATGATTCCTTTCGATGACTGGTCCAGGATTTCGGAAACTCCTTGACGAAGCCCAAAAGAGCCATATGCAAGATGACGGGAGATAAATTACCGAGACGCGGAGTAGTTGGTATACCTAAGCCATCGTCTCGTGCGATAGCGTTGCAACAGGAAAGTGGGCCATGAAATCAACCTGCCCCACTACCACAGAACATGCTGCTGGGCACTAAATGACCAACCCCTTACGCCGTGATCCAACAAAAGGTGGCCCCGTGCACGACAACCACGCGCGCCGGAGCAATCCAGCTTATCTATGCCCCGCCGCTGTCTCGGAGTCGACGGCGGTCTCATGTAATAGGAATATCTATCAATAAGTCGTCCAGATTCGGAAACAACAGGTCGAAGAACAGAAGTCTAAATCAACCCGCATACTATCGAGTCAACAGGCCACTGCCCAGGGAGAGAATGGCGTTGGCACGTGCTACACAGTAGCTATATTATGTACTGGAGGCCGCAGCCACCTGCCGCCTGCACTCGCGTATCCAAAAATCCTACGCGCGACTCGAAAGGGCTACGCGATGACAAGCGGGTGGACGGGGCTGGGAATCATGAACACACGAAGAGGACGCGTCAACGACTCTGCGTCCTGGAGAAGAGAAGTCTCCCAAGAGGCACTAAAGCCCACTCCAATCACCCCAAACACCATAAGCAAAACCAAGTTACGATCGAGCGCGTGAAAAGACGTATAATCCGGTGCTTAGAAGGGCGGAATATACCGTGTCCACACGGTGGGAGATGGTAAGGGAGGAGTACGGGGAAGATAAGCCTAAACGGCACGTGACTTGACTAGGACCGAAGATTTACCCACACAGAGCATGCACTAACGAAAAAACACGCCTCCAATTGGAGTGAGTGGATGAAAGCTAACCAAACCTGCCGCGCGCCCATCTGCAGAACTGCACATCCGATGCAGTAGTTGTCTTCCTAGGACTTCCCGTGAGGGGGGTCGACAGCAAATTACAATTGCTGTACAAGGGTATCGTCCCCCCAGCCCCCCTCGACACGGCTGGTACAGGCGTACACCAATATATGTGGCTTTAACACACTACCAGAGCAAGGACAAGATATTTGGAGCGAGAAGCAGACCAAGTTACCGCCGCGGATGTGCGGAATACCATCTCGCCATACTAAAGGACATAAATCATTCCTACCAATGAGTCTTCCGAAGCCCATTTCTGACGCTCAACACAGGACTTATGCTTCTTACAACATGACAACTGACCGTAACTGCACGTGACTGTTAGTCCCGCACCCACTAGGGGCTCGGCTACGAACCAGTGCCCAAGAGCGGAGAATGGCGGGATAGTAATTAGAACCAGGTACCAAATATTGCGGCAAGACACCAAGCAGATTACTGACGACTAGAACGGGGGCACCTGACATTCCTAAGTGTTAGTCGGGGTAAAGATGGAGCGGGGCCAAAAAAGTAAGAAGAGTCTACTGCCTAAGGTCAATGCTATAAGGCTAGGCAGAAAGAGATGGCGTCGATGACATGCATGGTCCCAGCAGAAAGACAACGGTAGGTAAGAAATTCTAGGGTTATAAACTTATCAATGTCGAGGATATAAGAGCGCCTCGAATATCGCCCTAGCGGAGAAAGGCCAAAAGCTCGAGATAGCTAGGGAGTTAAGGCGATGCGTAGAGCAGTACGACGATAATGAAAAGGCAGCAAGACAAGATCCCTGGGAGATAGGAGCGTCCTCTCACGTACGCAGGACAACTCGATACATAGAGCAACGGGACTGAACTTGGTGAAGCGCATAGGCACTGCATCCGTATTAGCACAGCGAATCTCACTGAAACGATAAGGAGAAGCGTCGCATCTGAGACTCTTCAAAAGCTCCTGTAATCATCTATGATACTAAATGATTAACCCTGAGATGACGTTAAATACCCGGCACTCGAATACAGTACGGACTCAGACGCTCGAACAGACAGATTTTGGGCAAATCCCAGTACAGGCACCCTGACGCGTTAGGTTACCAATCTCCGCAGTGCATCACAGTCTCCATAGACCCGGCCTCACTATGAAGACCAAGCTATACCGGTAACTATATTTAAGTGAGCATCAGTCAGTCTAAACGAAGGCGCACGTGTGACCGCGCGCTAATGACTTGTATCCCGTCTGCATACTCTAGGTAAAGAATACCACACGCACTAAAAGAGGCTAGGAAACTACGTAACTAGCAATCAAGACCGAGTGACTCTTCACCAGGTCCGTAGATCCATCCCCACTGGGTCGGATTCTCACCAGATAATCGGCACAAAATAATGGACGCAGAGCCCGCACATTCACTACCGCAACTATACACATGACCCAACCGTTGCCCTCCAACCTGCGACGTAACTAGTGATGCAGAAGGCGCAACGTAGTCTGGCATGATAGGAGGCAACGTAAGACATGAAAGCCTGCGGTCAGTATGGTATCTAAATCGAATCAATTTAACTATTCTTTGCGCTGTGTCTTACACAAACGGGCATTAGAAGATCGCTGGGCCCGCAGAGGATCACGATGCGTGTGTCAAACTTAGAATAATACAAAAGGCGCCGATAAACAAAGGCTCGCTGTACACCCAGGGCTATAGAATCCCTGCCCCATAAGCGACTAATAGACTCGGTGCTGGCGCTGAACCCGCTAAGATGAGAACACGCGAACTGATATACCGCTGGAATAACCGAAAGGCAAGACCCCTCAGGAGGGAGCAGTAACGGTGATTCCTGATTCGCGGATTATCGCACGTCATCCCGATGTATCAAGCTACACCAACCGCGTTGAAGCACCCGACCGACGATAGTACAAGACGGTCTACTTTCGGTTTCCCAGACTACAAAATAGCTGCAATACGAGTAAATCAGTGTCAAGCCCCATCGAACCGAGAAGCGTTATACTACGCGATTTAGAAAACTCAGAAGAGGTTCTATAGGGAATCCTATCACACACGCAGAATCCACGCTAGTCTAGAAGCCCGCAGACGCCTGCTGCGCTAAGCGTGACAGGCGGCGAAACAGAATACCGCGGCGATATGCACGTACTCGCCCCTCCCTGGAAAAAATGGCTACTGCTATGGAACAAATCGCAACTAACGACAGATAAGAAGACCAAGCCGAACTGTGTATCACGTTCAGAGATGCACGATTCGGAGTAGTTTGTAATCCACAGAAGTATGAACCGAACATGTTCAGCATGTGCCAGAGACATCGAAAGTCCCATATGAAGAAGTATGAGCTCTCCGACGGACACCCAGGTGGCGATCTCGGACCTCTGCCTCTTCTCTCAAACGTTCGACAACGGGTAACTCCATTCTAGATCGCTCTTAGGCACCACCACTATTAGCGTTGATAAGCAGCAGAAATCCGGCAGGAACCCCCTCAGATGCTAAGAGACCCGCAGGGCTAGGGACCTAAGCCTTTACACATCACCCGTTAGGCCGTATTGAATTTATTACCGACTCCTGGGGCGGCCGCCTCACGTGCAATCGAAGTGAGCTCTCAAGAAGGCTGAAGTACACTACACAAGCAGATTCAAATTCAAAGGTCAAGTAGGGCCAGGTCGACTCACCTAAGGTTAAAAACAACGCGAACCGATCCTCAGAGATGAATTTTCGATAACGCAGGTTCACGACCTAGGTTAGCCGGAAAGGAAGACAGTTGGACGACGCCACAACTCTCACGGAGACATTACACCATTCATGATTATACGAAATCAAACCTCATATAGGACTCCGTAATGGCTCCCAATATAACAACGGGATCACATTACTTTGCGCCGCTCATCTCAAGGACACGCGCCCACAGCAATAATTCATCACGAATCACAAATTAAGTTGTTGCGTTCAGGATCGGACTGAACATCTATTGTCTGTTCACATGCCCTTCCTCGACCATCTGTCCGACTCAAAGAACAGCAATCCAACTTAGTGAGTCGTTGTGTTCGGAAGATGATCACAGAAATACAGTGACGTGTAATAAAATATTAGATAAGCTTGCTCAGGACGACAATTAACAGGCGGGGCAGTTCTCATGCCACTGGGCGCCCGCGGAAACCCATCCTGTTCGAGATCGGTAGAGAGCCATTCTATGAAGACTCCTGCGCAAACAAGAAACATTGCAGTCATTCGACTCAACAACACAAACACTCCAGTGCCTCCTCGCACAGTTCAATCTTTTACCACCTACGCCAATGTATCCGTTTCACGTGAGAAGATATAAGTAAAAACCACACATGCGAGACCGCTAGCGCGCATCTCCCAACACGATTCGATCAGAAAGATCGAGCAATGGGCTCGACGCATCAGAGAACTCCTAAAGGATACGAAAGTAATAGCGTTGCAATAACAGGCCTACACGATAGTACTTAACAAAAGCAGGACTACCGTGGATAGAATGTTGCGAGAACGAAAACCTTTCCCTTACTCCGATAGCCATCCATTATATGGGAAAGGTAGCAGTCTTAACTTCTCAGAGGACCCCTGGTGGCAGGCACTCCAACAATCCGATCAGATTGGAACGACCTCTGTAAGGATGGGTCCTTAAGTATCATACATTGCAGTACCAGAAACGAGTTACGAAACCGATGAGAAGAGTATGGCGAAAATCTGTATCCGCCCAATCGCGGAGAAAGTAGCACGCTCCAGACCAACACACCGTAATTTAAGATTCGCGGCTTTACTGACTCTTTTTAACTATTTCGCCACAAAAGAGGGGCGTCCTAGGAGAGAAGACGTCTGGCGCAGAGGGAAAAAAGCGCAAGCCGTAGGGGAGGGCACTGAAACTAAGAGCGAGGAGCCCACTATCCACAAGAAATATGAGCACTTATTCCCTCCGGCATTCTAGCGGTAAGTGTCCTACACGCTTAGAAAACATTATACGAATAGGATACCACTGCAGATAACTTAACAACAAGCAAGGTCTTAGAGCCTGACTTAGGAGACAGAACATCGTCGCGATTCCCGCAGTTGAGTAATGGCGCAACTCGAAGAACACTCCCAGACGAAAGGCATGCCCGCAATTCACCAGCTTGCGAAAGCTCCATGTAAGGGTTCAACCGATTCAAGTCAACAGAGCTAACACGTTATAGCTGATGTGCAGTAAGGCCTTGGGGAGATGCTATCACCACAAGAACCGTCAGCGAACCATGGGAAATACTGTCCTCCTATAGGCGCACCATACCGAATTTTAATCGGCTCCGAGATGGACTATTGTGGACTATGTATCACCAAACACGCGGACTGAATCGGCCGGAAGGGAAGGCGCTGAGTACACCGCACGCGAAACTTGTCTTCAGCAACGGGCAGTAGAGAACAACAGCAGAAATAGTGGCTCTGAATTACGCGGCTGGAGATGAACATACGAGATGGAACTATGTGAAAGACGACAGCGAGAGACCAATCACTGGCAACACCATGACTGACGAAATCCATACATTGCACGCCCTTTATAAAACGATAAACGTATAGCAAACTCCACACAACAGCCCCCTGTCCGAGACGTTGCTACCCGCGATTGCCCCGCGTTACTACAAAAGTACTCAAGATGATTCTTACCGGGCCTTACATCGTCCAGCACAGAATTGACGCCGCTACCCGACCATTACCCAAGTCCAACACATACAATGCTGTCCGGAGAACTCATAAAAAATGTACTCGCGAAGAAGAAGGAATAACACTAATCAGACTAATCTTGCTTGTGCCCCTGAGTTTGCTAATCGGGCAGGCGTTAGCCCCCAGAGCGATTACACAACACTCTACCACTTCCGCAGACACGCCCTTCTCGAACCTGCCAATGTCGCCACCCGTGAGGCGGGTCTCGGTCTGGAGTAAAGCCCGTTGATAATCTGATGCAGCAAAAACGGGCCCCAGAGCCTAGCCATCATCGGAAATTAACAAAGAACCAGTATGATAGTAAGAAAACAGTGAGTATGTCGCCAACAGGGGTCGACCCTCAGAGTCATCCGCTACCCGCAACCAGCCGAGCGTGATTACAGCCCACAGCTGCCTGGGAAAAACGCAGAGAGAAAAAGCCACGCGGCGGGTATTTAAACCATCCGCCGGTTCTTGTCGACCGATGCGCACCTACAAAGACAGACTCAGTACACCCGGTTGGCAAGAGCATACGGAAGCCGAACACAGGCGTAACCTTCAAAGCGCTGCGGGATTCTTCCTATACGCTCCCGCCTCCCGAACCTCCCTGCCCAACAGATCCCATTAAGCACAGAAGTAACTACTTGGTACGAAGAAACATGAAATACTATTTGGACGCAGTCGCAGACGTGAATCGAGTAGACGGGGAGGAACCGAAATTTTAGAGAGCGTACATGAGCCCCAGGAGACGTACAAGTCTCTTTGTGAGAGTGCACTCTAGGTCCTCACGCTTGGGAGTCGGAACGACCTTAAGCCTCAATACCAGAGCATAAGCTCAAGGATTAACAGCGACGTGGTCCTATGTCTACCGGCCCTACGGTTTAGGGAGACATCGCGATCCATGTATAAAGAGGGCTTGGAACTCCGAGTATTCCCCTCGACGCTTCGTATAGATACAAAGGCGGTATTGCGCCTTGCGTAAAGCAACCGGACTAACACCCCAGCCAAACATGATAACTGAAATGCCGGATGTAAATTACGGATGCCAACCGCCGTCTCTGTGTGTTACTGCCACACAGGACCTAAACTGAAAGTCTAGGGCAACCAAGATTATACGTATTCAGTTATTAATATGCAGATGAAGGCAAGGTAGGACATAAAATCGGCATTAAGAGAACTGCTGGGCACATGCCAGCCGGCCAAGTCCTCCCATGGTTAGAATGCCGGCAAAATGTTGGATACATGAGATCTAGTGAGCGAACCCGATAGCCGGCGTAGCTTGTCAGTGGATTGCGCCACCAGACCCTCTAGCACGCCGGTAATGTTACATATCCAGCGCGTGGACACTTCTGATGGAAACGATCCCAAACGCCACCAAAGCAAAGAATTGTGGAGCTATGGGGGAACGATCCAACGATAACTACATCGTGAACTCACAGCGGAAAATACAAGGTGTCTGAATCTATGAGAGAACACCAGACCCCACGTCATTCGCCTGTGGTGACTGAGAGGATGGAACAACCCTGGAAGCTTCATAAAAAAAACAAGAACATAAGGAGTCCGAACCTGGCGTGAAAAACGAGCGTAGGCCTCATATAGACTCAGCCCACCTGTCCTGAATATACAGAAGCTTTAATGCAAATATCAAAGGGTGACGATTAAGTTCAACGCTTACTGGTCAATCCCTCTCGGGCATAAATATACGACCACATGCCGGACATGCCTTACCTGCCTCGACCTCACTCTACACATGTTAGAGCTCCAGTACTTACATTATGGGTCAAAGGCACACATGGTTCTAGAGCGTGTAATCACCCGAGTGAATTCCTGTGTTGACCCAAGAGGTTCACTGCAAACCAACAACACATATACGTACAGAACCCCGCGAGCATACCCACCAAACACGTAATGATTAGAAACTGAACAATCTAACATCTGTAAACGTCGGCACCGTGTGAATCCAAAAAGGATGAATGTTCAGGTAAGAATGTAGCGACACTTACCAAACAACCCACTTCAAAGGGATGAC
>Ga0179593_1316853_pt1 | contig 22114 bp, 15 predicted proteins | sample CZODoug2_1_08_16_FD_185931 | JGI IMG/M metagenome (GOLD analysis project Ga0179593, IMG submission 185931) | Vadose zone soil fungal communities from Angelo Coast Range Reserve, California, USA - CZODoug2_1_08_16fungal (PacBio error correction) | ecosystem: Environmental > Terrestrial > Soil >...
AGCGGCCGCCGAGGGTGCTGATGAGTGTTGGGTTTTGTAAGAACAGGGCGAAAGAGGAAGATTCAAGAGGACTCAAAACAACAAAGGAGAAGGTAGGGGTCAAAGCAGAGAAAGAGGAGGACAAAACGAAAGAGGGACAGCCCCTTCGGAGCACAGCTCAGAAGGCAAAATCCAGTGGGTTGGGCTTCGCGTATAAATCGCAAACAAGCGCAGCTATTACTCAATAGGGTCACGACGCCCAGAAGAGCGATCCCCAGTAAACGGAAAAGTTCCCTCCGCTCTCAGAGAGAGCAAAAGAAGCCTGAAAAAAGAGAGGGGGGCGATGAAGAAGCGATCCTTCTTTGGAAGACACACGCGCGCAGCAGGCTCCGGAAAGTACCAAGAGCAAACCGGGCGCACAAAGCAGACCCGCCGGAACGAGACCAAAACTTAATTTTCCGGGGAAAGGAAACCTTTGGGACTAAAAAAAAAGACCATTGGGGGCATTTTGTGACAAAAAAACCTAGACAAGGCCCTCGCCCATCAAGGGGGTCGGGAATAATCAGAAGAAGAAAAAACAAAAGGAAAAGGAAAACCGGGAAAAAAAAATCTTGAACTGGGGCCACTCCTCAGACCCCTGGGAAAACCTCGGGCCCGGAGAAAGACGCTGAACTGAAGTAAGACGCATTGATACGAAGTACTATCAAGGGAAACGCCCCGACTAAACGCAGAAAGGCCTCTCTCGGGGGAAAAAAGAATTTAAAGACGTGGGGACGTTCGATTAGTCACATGGAAGTGGGTAAACGAAACAAATATTTGGGGGGGTTGTTGTCGTGAACAACAGTTCCGCTAAAAATGCCGGACGCGATAAAAAAAGGAGAAACCAGGGTTGGTGTAGGGGGTAAAGCGAGGGCCAAGCTATACCCAACTATCGACAAGTGAGAGAATTCATGGCCCAAAAAGAGAGGCTTCCGTTCGGGAAGAACTATACACCCTGAAGGGGAAAAATCAGTCTTGGGGAGGGTACCTGCAAAAAAAGAGGCCTCCCACTACGAGCTAAAAAAACGCCTCGCGCGCACATTAAAATCAACAATTGGTCAAAGAGCAATTTCGATTGAGGGTTCTCCTTAACAAGAGTCTCAATCGGATACTAAAAAACGGCTGGGAGAAAAAAACTCAGTAAAGGCAGCGGCGACTTAGAATTGGGAAATCGGTCTTAACCATCCTCGCAGCGCGATAGAAACGGAAGAAAGCACCTCAAAAGCCACCTACTCAGTCTCAAAAACCGATCCGGGAAAAGTCCTTCTTCCAAAAAAACAAACAAGTGTCGCGGATCTAGGAAAATTATTAAGGGAAAGCGAAAAAGAGGGAAACTAGGGAAGAGAGAAAAAAAAAAGGAAGGGGGGGGGAGACCACTCGGACATCTGCCTTGAGAAGTTCCGAAGGTTATTCTAGTAACGAAGAATCGACAAAAACTGGCAGAAGTTAAAAGAGCGAACTAGCCGCGAGAGCGTCCCTACGTGAAGAACGCAACACTAAAGAAAAGAGAACGCGGAAAAGAAGTTGGAGCAATTCTACGGAGCCTGGCTAAATCAATGATAGAAGTGCCGCAAAACAACCGCTTCGGAAGCAAAACAGACTTCATGAACTTGTAATGAAGGGGGAGGCCAAAGGGGGGGCAAGTCTTCGCAGGATGTAGACAATAATGTCAGCGCTCGGAACCAATGGTGAGAGAGCAAGTGAAGGCACTCATCTGTAATCGAAAAAACAAAACCGCCACATCTCAACACGATGGACCAATTCTCAAAAAAGAACTCCATGCAAGTCGTGAAGAGGAAATGTAAGGTAAGGGCTAACGCGCTTTTTAGGCTCACGACAAAGTATCACCTGAAGGCTTTACAAAAGAGTTCCAGGATCTAAATAACTCGAAATGACAGAGAGCCAGCCGTCGACTGGGTCCAAGAAATGGGGGGGACGAATCGCAAAGGGGGACGATTCTGCAGCGCATAAGAAAGGAGGCACGGCCGCATTCACTAATTAGAAAAGGGGAGTAAATCCAACAGTGGAAAGAGGTCTCCAAGTAACCCCTTCATCGAAGAAGCAGGAAGAGACAACGAACCAACTCAAATTTCTGTCAGAAAGCCCTTTACCGCAAACAAAAAAGAAAAATTCGCGACCTGGAAGAACAGTAAAAGTCAAGGGGGGGGACGCATGACGAAAGTCTTGAAACGGCAAAAACTCACTCGTCAAAAAAAAAGGAACGGCGACATTTGGACAGCAATTCGCAAAAGGGATGCATTTGTGGCAGAATAATTCCGCATCAAAAGAGAAAAAAAGTCCTCCAAGGAAACTGAGGGGTAAAGACGGAGGAAGAAAAATCCAGAGGGTCATCTGTTGCAGTGGGAACGACTTAAAAGTTGGGGGATTAAAAAACTGAGGACTGAAAAATATCTTATCCAAGCGTCGGGGGCAAAAATCTCCCAGTTGATGGAGGGGGGAAACCGGTTGGGCGGAAGGAGTGTAGTGCAACGAACTCTACAACAGAGAAACTTAATAACAAGCCCTTAAAAAAAAAAGTGGGGCCGGAGTCGAGTGAACCACAACGAAAGTCGTCACTTTGATTACGGGACTAACCGGAGTCCGCGACTCAAGGAAGTCCAGAAATAAATCGACTAACGAACCTAGGGAGAATAAAATCCCGGCGTCATATCGACACCCAAAAAATTGAAAAGCATATGGACAAAAGAAACATATGGGGGCGTGGAGGTCCTTGTAAAGAACCCCGACGGGGAACTAAGACGCTGTAAAGGGAAGAAACGGACGACGGTCGGGGCTGGTCAAGATGAAGAAGGAAATCTTCGGGAATTCCGCTAGGGGGATGAAGGGAAAGAGGAAAGCTGGTGTCGACGTCGTGGAAGGGAACATGTAATAAAAGGAAAACGAAGAAAAGGGCAGGGGAGAGCAAGGCGCACAGAGGGGGAGAGGATCGAGAGGAAGAAGAGTTGGACGAAACCAGAATTCGGGAGGACAAAAGGATGCCAATCGATGCGGGGTTGGGCTTACTAGAGAGCTCTGACCGAAAATGGCCCCTGAACTGGAGTTTTTCCTAAGGGGGACCGTGATGATAGCCAAAGCAAACGGGGGAAAATTGTAGATTGCGCCAAAGGTCAGCCTTACCGGGGGGGGGGAGATGTGCCTGAACGGGAGCATGCGAAAAGGCACAAGAGGCGGTGAGCTTAAAAAATGAGAAGGTGATTTGGGGGGAGAGAGGGGCAAGTAAGGATTGGGAAAAAAAGCCCGATGAGTGTCGTCAGAAAAATGGCAATTTATACAAGAGGCGCCGGGGACGGTAAAGCTCTGGCCAACGCAGGGGGGTCCGGCAATGAATGCCAGGGGCGGCCCGAGAGCCTTAGGGACGCAACCGTCGACATCATGAGTCCAAATACGATTGGGAAAAAAGCAGCCGTTCTGCGCGAGTGGCGAGGAGGGATCAGCGACGGCGGGCACGAGGGGGGGAGTCCCGAAGAAGTGGATAAGTTGAAAGGTCCAAGAACGCAGGAAAAAAAAGGTATTTCCGACTTAAAATCCAGGATTGTAGACGAGGGGGCCCCAATCGGGCGCACCAACGTCGGCGGGGGTTTACTGGACGGTGCAGAAAGTTGGGCAAGCAAAGGGAAGACAGGACAGTGGGCGGAGAAAAGCAGAAAAAAAAAATGACACGCTGCAGCTTGAGGCAAAGAAAAAGGGGTCCTGACTTCGAAAATAAGCGATTGGTGTTGGGGAGATGAACGAAAAAATTTGAACCACAGGACCGTCATAAAGGGGCTCCAGGATGGCCAAGGCGATTGGAGGGTAGCAGATGTTTACGGAGAATTAAACAAAGAGTTCACACTGATCAGAGGAGTTCAGAAATAAGCGCCTCACCTGACGAACTTCGTACGGAGAGGGGCGAGTTTGAGCAAATTCTGTGGGATAAAGCGCGGGAGAGAAGGAAAAATGTAGTAAAAAAGAATAGCCCGAAACCGTTGGGACGAAAGAAGACGAAAAAATTGAAAAGGATGGGATTTGAGCGGGATAAAGTTCAAGGTGGGACAAGTGATCTCTCCAAGGGGATCGCGCCTTAGGAAAGGCTGGGAAGAATTTCCCAAGGGGGGAGACTACGAATCTCCCAGCCGTTGAAGGAAGGAAACGAAGTCTGACGATGGGACGCGGAACCAAAAAGAGAAAAGTGGGACTGAAGGTAAGTCCAACGGGAGGTCCGTTGACTCTCCGAAAAGGGGGAGGTATCTAATTTGAGAGGAGGAAGAGGCAGGTCATGAAGGCGAGGAATACGGTCGAGGAGAAACGGAACCCGGAGTGGGCAGGAAATGATTTGGGGGAAGAAGTCTTGGGCGCGGAGTGTGGCTAGTAGGAAAGGCCGCTTCGAAAAAATTGAAGGGTTATCTAGGGGGAAAACGTAAGGGCTGGGAAAAAAGGGCTGAAAAACAAGATTTGGTACGCGGCGGCCCAAGATGAAAAATAAGGGGACTGCCACGGCGGGAAAGATGGGCCAAGGGAAAACTCATGTATCGTAGTCAACGCCTGGGTAAATGAAGGGGAAAGAAACTTCGCATACCGGGCGGAGGGGGTGTGGGCCTTAGCCGGAGCTTCCTCCTAAAGTGACAGCTGTGAGTTGTGGGCTTAACTTGTCGATTAAGAAAAAAATGCTATGTGGGAAGGGCTACGATCGTTGGGGTTAAAAATGCCAATGGAAGGGGGAGTCAAAGATGCACCGTGGAACAAAGGAAGGGGAGAGTTAAGGCGGTTTAGCGGGAGTTCTAAAAAGGGTGCTATGGTCCTATCTGAATGAGAGAAGGGTTAAAACTATTAGTCGTCTTAAAGACCCGCTCGCGAGGCAAGGCTGGGGGAGAGATAAAGACGCGGAGGCACGAATGTTTAATATGCTATTGAAAGAAAGCGTGAGGGGATTATGACGGCATGAAAAACTGTTTGCGAATCTGAACCGAAGTCAACAAAATGAGAAGTTAAGGAAAGCTGGGGAGGCCGAGGAAAATCAATTGAGTTTTTGGGGACAGGGCCTAACGAGATGCCGAGTCAGAGAGAGCAAACCAAAAAGGTCGGCGCATCTAATTCAGAAAGGTTTAGGACCTGACACCGAACTCGTCAGCACCTTCTAAAAACCAGACCGCTAGGAGAAATCCATAAGTTGTGTTGGGGTAACTTCCGCGTCAGAATAAAGAGCAAACAAGGCACCGATGCCAGGGGGGCGGCATCGGGACAAACGACAACCATAGAGTCAAAAAATCGCCGCGACCAAAGAAAACTCCCGCTCCAGGATGAAAACGAACACCGCCTGACAGGGAGGGAATTCCGACGCGACGGATGAAATTCTTGAAATCACCATCACGAACCCGAAAGCCAAAACGACAAAGAGAAAGGCGCCCAGCAGAAACTGAAGTCCACCGACACGGCCGGGTGGTTAACGGGGAGAAGGAAGAAAAAATTCAAAAAAAAAGGGCATTTTTTAAGAAAAAAAACAAGACGAAAGAGAATCCAAGTAAAAAAAGGTTGTCATAATACTAGCCCACAGGGGAAGAACCGATTCAGGAAAGGTCGACGCGGAAGGCCAACGCAACCCGCAAGGCTGGAAGAAGAGGAACTGACTGCGCCGCATTGATAACAGTCTAACGAAAAAGGACGGCGCCAAGAATTCTTCTTGGGGGGGAAAAGAAAGGGGGGAAACCCGGGTGGCCCCGGAATTCTGACTCCGTGGGCAAAACGGGGACGGGCAAAATCTTGGGGGGCGCAGCAGTCCGCGAAAAAGTACGAGCGATGGGGAGCCCACCATTTTGTTTTTCTAGAAAACCCAGACTACAAACAACAAAAAACAAACAAGTAAGTCAGGCACAACGTAAGGGAAGAAAGCTGAGACAGACCCTGGGAAGGGCCCGGTTGCACAAGGTTTCTAAAAAGGAAAAATGTAATAGAAAAAAAATACTATAAATACGAAAAGCGCGCAAGGAGACAGGGTAAAAATTGAATAACGGGAGGAAATTCTCTGGGCTTTACGCCTGCGGCACCAAAATTAAACTCGGGACACCTTTAAACTGCTGGAAACTGAAGCATACAGCAAAGGCGCAAGCCGAATCGTGCAGAATTTGGGAACGCTGGAGTTCAACATCCTCGGGAATGCCTACAAGTAGAGGACGCCACCGGAATCAAAAAAAGCTAAAAAAACGCAGAAGCGGTAATTAGGAAAAGCCCCGAAAAAACCGGCGCCGTTGGCTCAGGGAAAGCTGAAAAAGCGATTATAAAAAGCTAACAAGAGAGCCTCTCAAAAAGAATGAGAACGCCGCCCAGAAAAGGTAAAAGGAAAAGTTTCAATCAGAGGTTCAGGGGAGCGGCGTACCGGAAACGCCGAACAGGGGAAAGAACTTCGAACTATCATCAGTCAAAGTCGGAACCTACGAAACAAAGCGAAACACGCACATCGAATTGCAAAAAACATCATGGGGAAAATCAGTTTCGGACGAGAAGGGGCGACTCAACAATCGGAAGCTAGAGGAAAAAAACGATCAAAAAACCGACACCGACTTCATGAAAAAACGGGGGGAGGTCAGCGAAGACAAGCTGGCATAGGGCGGCAGGCAGCCGATTTGCGAAACGCCCACTTTAAAAAAACCACTCGAAAGGCCCATGCAGAGCGAAATTAACGGAACGAATCTTGGAAACAAAAGAAAATCCACAGGGCGCGCCACACTATGGGGGGTGGTCCCCCTCGTCTAAAAGCCAGCAAATGAATTGCGGGAAAGATTAATTAAACGCGCTTTGTAGGGGATGCGACAATGGGAGGCTGAATTGACCCGTCGCGTCAGGCTCTCCACAATGGCGAAAAAAAAGTCTCCGAGGAGAAGTGTGCAAGAAAACCATTCGACGAAAAAGATATTATGAAGGAAGAAGTCACATTAACAAGGCGCATGACGAAGTCGCGCACGGCATCTTAAAAAAAGCATCAATCCCTAGGGAGGGAAGAAAGCACCGGGAAAAAAGCACCTCACAGCTATCTAATGCGGACTCGACAAGCAAATGGGGCACAGGGCTGGATGAACGACCACGAATCATGGGAGGAAGACAATACCTTTTTTTACCAAAAAGAGAGGCAAAAATCACCTGCACTCATTTTACCGCCTGAAAAGAAAATGAATAAAGGAAAGGGTTCAGCATGACAGAAGAGTCAAAAGGAAACTAAAAACTTGGAACAAAGGGGGAAGGGAGAAGTTGGCTCAACCTGCGGGGATTTTTGAGTAGAAGAAAAAGCCGAAAGGAAAAAAGCTCCAAAGTCAGGGGGCCCAGGGGTTAATCGACCATGTGAGGGAAAAACTCGAGGGGGGCATCTTTTGGCAGTACGACTGAAGAGTGGCGTGCAACGGCAGAGTCGGCAGAGAGGATCGCACCTATGTATCCTGGATCACACTAAGTGTTCGAGTGAAGTCGGGGAATGGGTTGATGGGCAAGACAAGAAAAAAAAATCGTCAGCTAGATTCTACCGCCGCGCGAGGAAGACGAAGATTGCGTAGGAAAGAGTTAAGCTCAAAAAAAAGGTCCCGTTTATTAAGGGCAAGTCTGTAGGCTTCGGCGGAAATCAGGAAGAAAAATCCTCAATACATAAAAAACTATGAGGCTCCGGCGAAGATCCACGATTCTGCAAAAAAAAACAGGATTATTGACAGTGACGCCGCCTCAGTTGAAACGGGGGGGAGTTCCCTGGGAGAAGAAGAGACGGGGAGCCTAACGTTAAGTGCCACGGAAGACTTGCGGTTAAAGAATGACACTAAGCACATCGTCGTAATTAGCAAACTGAAGTGGAGAAGAGGGTTGTAAGCCAATCATCCATAAATTAAACCGGGACAGGCCCGAAGAAAAAATTTTCTGAGGAGAGAAGGAGAAAAGCTGGGAGGCATTCAGTAGCCGACTAGCCTGGGCGAAACATGTCAATGCAACATAGAAGATGTTTGGCCTAAATCACCATTCGTCGCAGGGGAACCGAAGGGACCCAAACCCATGAACGGGAGCGTGTGACGGGATGGGCGTGCGGGGCAACCAGCAAAAAAAAGGGGCGGGTAGTAAAAACTAGGGGTTTGCGAATGTTTTTGAAGGGCCAGCGTCGGCCATGCGAAAAAAAGGGGAAGAGCAATTTTCGTGAAGGGGTAAATGAGCGAAAGGGGGGAGTGGGTGTGCGTCGGGATTTGCTTTAAAGGGGGATGGGGGGCTGGGTGGGGACAGTGAATAAAACACAGTTTCCATTTGATGGGCGGAAACGAGCCCCTAGGGAGGGGACAAAAAAAGAAAGATTTAAAAAAATGGGTGTCTAAAGTCAGGAAAGAGAAAGGGAAGAGGAATGGCCGAAGGACGGGCAGATCGTCCGGTCTAGTGAGGAAGGGTGGTCAAAAAAACCGATGGGGGCAACCCATGAAAAAATGGAGGAGCGAAGTTCAGAGGGAGATGCAGGCGACGGGTCACGCGTCTTCCATCCCTTGTAAAACTTTTAAAAACCAGCTCGTCAAAAATAGTTCAAAACTGTTGCGGCCGTATTGGTAGACGAGGGACAACGGGTTAGCGCCCTGACGCGGTAGGAGTTGGATAACGAGCAAATCGAACCTGGCGCAGAGGAAAGGTGAGGGGAGTCCCATCGAAAGACGCCCGTGACCAGCTTGAGGCAGACAAAATTCAGTCACGGGGGGGGGGTGCTTGCCATAGGGTTTCAGTGTCCTATCTTTGTAAAAAAAAGAACACAGCCGGAGGAAGGGGGGGATGCGCATATGGGAAAAATTTCCAAAGGTGAGTGGGCCAAGAATTAGAATGAGCTGATAGAGTTCGGCCAGAACAACGGCCAAGACGAAGAAAGAACCGAATGAACTTAACTAAAGGAGAAAGGGGGGAAGAGTGAAAATGAGTTTGGTGAAAGAGAGGACTCGCCTTATTCACCACAAGCCGACGAAAACAAAGGAAGTGGAGGGGGCGAAGCTCGAAAAGGAAATCGTATGGATCGGGGTACGTGATCAGAGTCAGTTAATTATAATACTGGATTAAGAAGAGATTAGGGGAAGTGCCGGAGGAGTTCACAGTCTGAGAGCCGAGAACATGGATGTGTAGACAAGCACCACCCGTTAGGAAGAAATTTGTTTTGGCAAAAAAAGACAGGCGAAATCGAACGTGAAGGACCGGAAGGAGGCAGGTGCGCGCAGGTCTTGGGGGGGGAGGGAGGGATGTTGTGGGCATTCTGCGGGGGGGGGAGTCGCACACGGTGAACGGTAGCTAAGGTCGGAATCTCTAACGTAACAACTGTCGTGGGGGCGGAACTTATTGTAAGAGTCCTGGGGGGAAGTCGCGAAATTAGTTAGCTTCCAAAGGAGAAACCTGGGGCGGGCAGGGGAAAGCTCGGGGGTGGAGGGAAAAAAAAGATTGTACTAGTCCGGCCCAGAAGAAGAATCGAACGGCCCAACGGAGGGAACTTATGGGGAAAGAGCAGGGAGCGGCGAGTCTCTTCTATCAGAGAATTCGAAAAAACGCAATCAACGCTCAAGGGTGCTGTGGCCGAGACTGTACGTGTGTGAATCAGAGGGGGTTTCAGCTGATTCTGGGGCGTCTTTCTATGATGCCCAGAAAAAAGGCTATGGTTTAAGGGGGGGGAAGTAAGGTAGGGTGACAAAAAGTTATTGTTACCCTAAGTGACTGCTTCGATGGATGAGGGCGACACCTTGGAGAAAGGGGGCGGGGCGGAGCGGCGCGACGAGGGTAGTTCAAAGAATGAAGCTGCCAAGACGGAAACGCGGAGTAGCTTTTGCATCGAGAAAGATGACTAACCGTGGACAAAAGAGAACAAAGAGATGAAAGGGCGTCGTGGACCTGAATGAAAAAAAAGGGGGTCATTTCTGCAAAGTGTTGCTTATGTAAAAAAGAAATAAAACAAATTTAGGGACACGCTGAGGCTGTCCTAAGGCAGGACCAAGATTTGTGCATTAAAAGGATCCATCTCGACCACAATCTGAAAAAAATAAAGGAGGGACTGCGGCATCTTTGAGGAACGAGGACTGCAAAAAACGAACAGTCGAACCCTCGGCGCCCAGCCGCTCAATGCAATCCAAATTTTAAGCTCGAGGGGAGCAAAAGAGTCTCGCCGAGTCATCTGAAAAGACCAACATCGAGTAAGGAGTCTGAGAGGGCCAAGGCGGAAATCGCGCCAAGATGCGCGCACCCAACCTGCGACGGAGCGGCGTTAAAAGCTACGATTCCGGAGGTGGAAAAAATCATCGATCTTCCTCCAGGACCACCTTTGCAATACCTCAAAGAATCCACTTCATGGGGGTTGAAAAGTTTCATCCTTGAAAAAAGAAATTCAAAGTGGCATGTTGGTTGTCCCAAACGACTAATCAGAATCACTTCCACATAGAACTGGAGGCATATACATAATCCCCCCAGACCTTGAACCTACAGCGAAAGAAGAGGCCCGAAAAAAAAGGGCCGATGCGAAAAATGGGACTCGCATTGAAGGACAATTAGACTCGCCTCCACTGGAAGGAGGGAATTAAAAACATGGTGTGGTTGGGGTGAGAGGCTTCAGGAAAGGGGGAAGAAGAGGCAAAAGTCTGGGCTGTACAATGAATCTAAAAGTCACGGACGCGATAAACTGCGCAAAAGGGGGGGGGAAGCTCCTTTCCTGTGGAAATAGGGGTGCGCCCCAAAAAGCAGAAAAAAATCAGGGGAAGCACACACGCAAGGCTGGGTCCGTCGAGCTATACGACCAGTATTCCTTCCCGTTTCCAAACATTTGATGGGCTACCCCTGTCCAATCATGTGCCTAATGCAATACCTACGAAAAAATCGACACGGCCCGTCAGGGGAGAAAAACCAGTAAAATGGAGTTGGTCTGGGCGCCGGAACCAAAACGAGGACAGCACAGCGTCGCAATGGAAGCAGACGGAAAAGCCAAAGAGAGGATCTTCAGGGGAAAAGAGCTTGCTTCCCAGCATCGCGAAGGAAGGAGAAAAATAATAGAGCCTGCACGAACTCTGGCATCAAGAGAAAAAAAGAGATCACCATAGAGTGCCAGTTCGGAGCGTCAACAAAACCCTCCGGAAGGGCTTATCGGAAAAATTATAAAAGTGCGAAGTCTTCAGAAAAAGAAATTGATCAACTCCAAAAGCCGTTTTAAAAAGTGAGAGGGGAAGTGGGGCGAGCGTAACCGGAAGAAAAAGAGGACACTGGCTCCGGAAGCGAAAACTACGCACGAGGCTCAGCAATTGACGTAGAAGGCTATAAGGGAATGACCGGCTAAGGAGACCGGTAATATCAAAGGAGCGGCTCGAGCAGCCACGCCGATAAAATTAGGCCCCTTCAATTAGGGGTACGAGGCGAGGAAAGAAGGTTGGCGTGAACTCCACAAAGGAAGAGCGAAAAAAAGGGCAGAGGAAAATTTGAAAAAGGAAACGACAAGGTACGAACACGCCGACCCGCGGCAGTGTCTCTCACAAAATGACGCTTTTGTAGAGAGTCTACAAGAGGGTCCAAGGTAGGAGGGTACAGATGGTTGACTTGCTGACGCGCCTTGTCTTGTCTCGAAAAAGAAGCAACAGCGGGCAGTCCGCGTTTGAATTAGAGTATGCTCGAAACCGATGAAATAAAGGCCAGCAACTGGGTGCCCCAGCGGGAAAGGGAAGCTAAATCGTTCAACTAAAGGTCGACTTCTTCAAAGAGGGACGAAGTCGCGCACGCCTCTTCAAGGGACGGACTCAAGATTGCCTAATCATTTTGAGAGCACTACGGCATAAGCTGAAGAGGATTCAACTATGGAAGGGGCTGGGGAGGGAACTCAATAGGGTGCTTGACAAGCCCAGGTACCGGGGGAAAAATGAAACAAAACACTCGTCATGGGAAAAGCACGAATTCTTCCTTTTTTCATAGGAAAAAGAAGTCGTAAAGGGGGCAAAACTCCGGACAAAATGCCAGGCGACATGTGGCAGCTCAGGGGAAAACGTACTGTTGGCTGTGGTGCGACACCCATCGGCAAAAAAATCCAGTTCGGACAGGGAGTGGTCAGCGGAGACGTGTCGAAGAAAAAAGACTCGATGAAAGTGCAGGACGAGAACTTACATTTTGACTTCGCTAAAACGGCGAATCTGAAGCCTAAGCAGGAACCGACCACGAAGTGGCGAAAAGGGACAGGTTTAAAGGATTGAGTGAAAAACAAGCGACAACAGCGTCAGCGAAGTCATCGCCGCGAAAAGCACGAATTTGAGTCTTGCAAAAAAAGGACATTGCCGGATCGGACGTCCCGGGGAAATCGATTGAAAGGAATCCCCATACGAATCCACAAACTAGGGCGTGAGCCGGCGTCATGGATCTCAAAAAAAAGTTGAGTCTGAGAGACCTGGAGCCTAAGTTGTGATCTTGAGGAGGGACGTGTGAAAAAGGAAGGCGCAAGCGGTAATTGCCACATGCGACTGGCGTGGCGGGACGAGGACGACAGAGAAAATCAGAACGTGAGGGGTCCCGCCTCAGGAGGCCGGAAAATGACGCTTGGTTCGCGCCCTCAGACCCTAAGAATTAAAGCAAACGGACTTGGAGAACTTCACAGCGCGGGGAGGGACAAGTCAAGAAAGAAGAGACTTTGGAACTCACACCGTGGAAAAGCAATATTACAGAAAATTTTTTAACGCATTCGTAGGAGAGGGGACCGAATTCCTGCCATGAAAGACTTTTTGCCGGGAGGCGTGCTGAGAGCAAAAGAAAAGACAGTTGGGGGAGAAAATGCTGCCACATTAGCCGGGAAGGTTGATTTTGAAAGAATCAAGGAGTCATAAATTTCGTGAAAAGGCGGAAAATGAGCTAGAGGAGGGTTGTTGTGCTCGTATTTGCGGTAAATGGGATTGGGGGGAGGTAAAAGGTTGATTGTCGTTAAAGCAAAAGTGTTCATTTGAGTGACGCAAGAACCTCCGTAGTGGCCCAGCAGGGTTGCGAAGGAAAGGGACTGACAAACGCCGTGCGCAGCGGACGGTCAGGCATGGAAAGGGAATCGACGGCCGTGAAGATTTTAGCGGAACGCCGGACTGATTGGGCACCCATCGTCGAGACGGGGACTCACGGGTCCAACGGGGAGGTGAAATACTATGGAGGGTTGGGAGGAGAAACGAAGCGCGTTTCAGAAGTAAATAGTTTTCAAAAAGGGGGCTATTTATGCCCTTCTTTGTATAACGGGGGGAGTAACAAGATGTCGAGCAATGAAGGAGGGGAGGGGCTTGTTGAACGAGGAAAGTAAAAGGGGGCCGAGACCATGGCGGCAATTGGGGGAAAGGGGACAAGCAGAGACGCCGATGATTGGCTTAATGAAGTGGGGGGGGCGGTTCAAATCGGCTGGGAGAATAAGGTAGAAGAACGTTTGATCCCACAGAGCCGTCGGGCAAAATGATTGCTCGTTTCGGCAGGGAGGGAAGGGAAGAAGAAAGACTAGTTCTAGGAAGACGTGAGCAAGTCGGCGGATTGACAGGTACGCGCCCCATGACCGAGATGAACGTCGTAAACGTCTACACGGGGAGGACAATTCTTGTTTTTCTGTCTCGAGGAAGGACGTCGAAAAAACAGGAGAAGCAGACAGAATGATAAAAAACGTAGCCGTGGGTTGGAGCGAAGCCCGAAGACAGAACGACGTATGGATCGGTTGAGAGAAGAGTTCCTTTGGGGCCCTTTGAAGCTCGAATTAAGCGTCCTTAGAAGAAATTTACCTGAACAACAGAGGAGAAAGGGGAGTGAGTACGGGGACCGGAAAGGGTAGGGGAACGAGGCTGAGCGTGGTGCAACGACTTCTCCCATCCAGAAATACCCGTAGGATTGACGTAGAAGAAGACAGAGGTGTTTAAGGAGTGAGGAGGGAGGGCCTTCGACATGAGGTCAGTCAATCAGCTGATTTGAAACGGAGGATAGGGTCGTAGAGCTCTAACTTCACGTCGGTTGTTCCCCTGGGTGACGGAGGTTAAATAGGGGGGGGCTCGTAAACAAGCGAAAACCCCTGGGGGGCGAAGTTGTATCGCGTCCGTGACTTCGGCTGAATTCAAAAGGGGAAAAAGCAGATTGGGAAACTAATCGTCAAAAAAAGGGAATATCTACGCCCAAAAACCGTAACTTTAAAGGGCCAAGAGAAATCGAAGGGCGCAGGGAGGGAAAAACGTCTATAAGGGACCAAAGGAGATAATTCAAGTTCATCGCGGGACCCCCAACAAAACTTAGAGGCTTGGCTTCCGGGAAGAAATGGGGTAAAAATGTCGGGGAAAAATCAAAGAGAATGGGGAAGGGGAAGGAGGATGTGGGGGGGTAAAAAAGAATGGGAAGGGTGGAGGCAAGGATTGAAACGTAACAGTAATTGGGGGAGAGACTGCGGGGGTCTATTGCAATGTTGGAAGGGCGGGAAGGCGCTTTTCAATTGAATCGTCGCTCAATAGGAAGAGACGCGGCAAACGGTGCGAAATCCTGGAGCGGAGGAAACGCGTGGACAGGCGAGTTCAAACAAATGTCTCGAGAAAAATGAACGGAATCGACATTATTACGAAAAGAAAGGAAAACAAACTGGAGGATTGAAAAGGAACTAAGGGCTACCATTGATTTTTTGCAGAAAGAAGGGCAGAAAAAAGAGGACGAAGTCCATCTCTTTAACACAAAAACACCCGAAGGGGAGGCCAAGATAAAGCTTCACTTTTAGGAAATCATCAAGAGGTAAAACCCAGCCGCTTAATTCAAAGTCACGAAAGGTTTTTTTGGGAAGGAGAGTCGTAAATCACAAAGTCGCCCGCCGAGCCAGGGTTGGACATAATCGTTCCAACTCCCTGCAGAGTTCGCGCAAACGTCTTCCACTGGGAAAAGAGTATGAGCAACCGCCTGCTACGAGATCGTGACGAAGACGGAACGATCCAGAAGGGGAAAAATCACCATCTCGCGACGGAGCATCAAAAGCCCCATCGGAAGAAAGGACGCAAGCACAGCATACCCGACGCCGCCGACCACTTCCGGTGTCCCGTTGAAAAGAAAAAACCACGTCCTCCATGGGGGGAAAGGGAACAAAAAAGGAACTCAGCAAACGGGGACAGCGAGTGTGGCGGCATAATCACGAAAAGCCCCAGAAAAAAAAGGCCTGACACTATTCGCCAACGAAAACGCTAAAAACCCCGAGCCTCTGACCTGGGATCGAGAATACAAGGAGAAAGAAGCCCGACTCTCCGAGAGGACTTCTTGGCACAGAAAGTTGGAAAGAAGGCCGTCTTCAAATCCTTGGCACGACCGAGGCAATTTCACAAGCAAGTCCGAATCCCTGGACAATAAACGCCACGGCGACGGTGGAAAGAGGAAAAAACGAAAAAAAAGCCACGAACACGGCGAGAAAAAAGTCAGCGCACACAAAAAGGGGGGAGGGTATCTACTAGAGGAAGGGACCCTGTTGGGGAACAAAATCAGATGACGAAAAGACGGACAGAGGTGAGGGGGGGCGAAAAAGGAGGACACCTGAAACCGTAATGGGGGAAATGTAACGGAGTCACTTTAGCTGTAGGTCGTCGTCGGGGGGAAAAGACATCAAAAGAGGAGGGATTTCACAAAGATGGATACGAAAGCCCCTTCACCCGTAGAAAACTTAAGGAAAGGGGCACTCTGGGAGGCCCAAAGAAGCGCGAGCGCGATCAGTACAAGATCCCCTGCCAAAGGAACACTTCCCCAAAAGAAGACCGCTCCTGAACGCATGGAGATTCGCAAAAAACGAGGTAGCGCTGCGGATTAGGAATGAAGGAACAGAGACTGGCTCTCCGCGCGCTACAAACAATAATGGTGAGCAACAAGCGAAACTTCTAATTGGGGGGGGAAGGCGGCGCCGAAGCAGAACTTAGGAAATAGAAGGAGAAATTCCCAGAGAAAATGAACTCGGAGACAAAGCACATCGAATTGAGGAAAAAGCACGAGCATCCCTGACAACGCTCAACCTGTGTCAATCAAAAAGGCGCTACGATCAACTCTAAACCCCCGGGGGTGAAAATGCACTTTACGATCTCGGACATTAAGCTGGGAGGGGGGGGGGGGAGTCATTCTCGGCCCCTGGAATCTACTGGGGGAAAAAAAAATCAAGGTCAAACAATTCATCTTGGGAAAACGCAAGAACCTTCAGGGGAAACGAAACCCGATTGGGGGGGCACACCCTCTCTACACCTACTGGAAGAAGGGAGGGTACCTTTGTACGCAAGGGGATTGTAAAAAACATAGAGTTAGAAGAAGTGATCGACCAGAAAGCTGCCATCGACTAACCTGAATTACTCACCCGAAAGAACTGAGTGAACCCAATCGCAGAACGGGGAGAAGAAATCTTCCGAAGGAGATAGTCAAGCAAGGAAAAAGCAAATGCCCGATTCCACATTAAACTTGCCTAAAGACAACGGCCACTAAACTTGCGGCGGCCGCGGCTTCCCCTCAAATGGACTTTGCTGGGGGTAAAAAACACTTGTCTTACCATTGAACGGGGCAAAGAAAAGCACCTTCTCGCTCAGGACAGCCCACCGAAAAGGGAAAGGCCGGAAGGTTTCAAAAGAGGTAGGACACGGGGGGAATCATTCTGTCAACGGGAAATGCAATTAAGCTTTGGCTTGACAAGAAACAAGAAAAGGAAGCTCAGGATTGGGCCAGGGCAGAGTACAGAGCGAAAAGGAAGAAAAAATCAAGATTGTCAGGGTGAACCCGGTGGTAAAAAGCATTCAGACTGATCGCATAAAAAGCAGAGGAAGGCTTCGACACGAATTTGAAGTTACTAATGGGCCTCAAGGAAAAAAAAAATGTGAAAGAGCATTCAAGAGACCGGAGGCGTAATCAAAAAAAGATTTCGAGCGCAGATCGCCACCAGTACCGACAAGGAGACTTCAAAGTGCGGGCTGCCTACAAGAAATAAGCAATACAGGGTCACAGAAGTACGGCTCCTTCTCGAAAACACAACACCGGGAAGAAAGAGGGATAAGCGAAACGCCGGCGCCGCCATCATGTGGGGAGTCGGTATTGCGGAGTGCATGGGTAGCACCGCCGACTCGAAAAATGTAAGGTGTCACTCCTTGCGGGGGTCGAAAGAGAAAAGAAACGATCCAAATCGTAGTTAGGTCCGACGCGCGTATGGGAAGATGCAGCGGTGCGGACCCTGCGGGAAAGAAGTCAATTCTGTTTCAGACATCAGTGGGAGAAACGCAGGAGGGATTCAGAGCGTCTACGACGGTTTTACGCCCGTGTAAAGGCGGGAAAAAAAAGAGGGCCAATATATTGGAGGTTATTTACATCACCAAAAAAAAACACACACAACCACAAAACAAAACAACAAAAAAAAAAAAAAACAAAAAAAAAAAAAAAGAAAAAAAAAGAGGGAGCGCTGACCAATTAACCTGTCAAACATTAAGGGGAACTTGTAAGTTATCTTAAGGAAAAAAAAGGTTGCGGTCAGGCGGGCAAAGGGGGGGGAAGAAGGATTGGAACGGACTACTTCTTCATGGAGAACAGAAGCATGAATGGTAGGGTAGGGGGAAGAAAAGAAGTAGTGTTGTTCTCACGTATTTAGGTGAATTTGGAGTTGAAGAAAAAGTTGTATCCACCCATTGAACATTGTGAGGACGGAACAAAAGGGGAAGGAAGAAAGAAGGGAGACCGGGGTCACCAGCGGTTGATCTTCAAAAGGGACAATAGTTCGCAGTTTGAAGAAAAAAAAACTCGTCCAACTTTGAAAGGAAGGAAGGGGAATTGGGCGAGGCCTCCGTCCGATTGGGCACACAAGTCGCCAAGCGCGAGAATCGGGAAGGAAAAGGAATGGGAAATCGTCGCAACGCTGACTCTGGGGGTTCTAGCCAGAAATGGTTCTAAATTACTGGGGTGGAAAAAAAGGGGGACGGCCGTAGTTGGAGACTAGGGGCCACCAATCGTGGAGGCTCATTACGCAGGGTCGCGGATACACAGGAAACCATGTGAAGGTTTAGGGGGAAGGGACCAATCAGAATGAAGACAGGGATCCAATGGAGCACGGATCGACAAAGATGAAATCGGTGGCCGCCAGAAAGCGGTCTGGGGAGGAAGAATAAAAAGACCGTGGATAGCACAAAGGACTACCTTAGGAAACGTTTTCAGTACAGAGATGAAGGAAGGTGAGAAAAAACAAGATCGGCTAGTCTAATACGTGAGAAACGGGGTCCGGGGTCTTACGGTACGATCCGCCATTAAAAGGAAAATGAACAGTCGAAACTCTAATAGTTACGACACTTGGGGCTGCGGAGACGCCAGTCTCTGGGACGCAGAATATTCCGCTCAATAAACGGTATGCCGGTTTCGGGCGAAGAGAACGAACGGAACGCGTATGGATCGGATTGGGGAGCGGGCAAAAGAGTTAAGGTGGACATGTTATACGTACTTGGGGGAATCGACTCCCGAGGCTGGCAGAAAAAGGGCCACAGCCGGGAAAAGAACTCGCTGGCGTCGGGAGATGCGGTCCGTAAAAAGACGTTGCAAGTGCCGACGATGCTGCCTCTGGGGGTCAAACTCCCTAACCAACTAATTACTAAGAAGACGGTAACATTCAGGTGCTATCAAGGAGTTTTTCGGGTATCAGTCGTGGGCGTAAGTCAAAGAGGGGGCAGGGCTAAAGAAAGGAGTGAAACGGAAAGATACGGGAGAAAGGGGGCTACGACGGAAAACGCGATTTCCCTTTTGAGTGTCTGAATTTTGAGATCAGAAAAAAAAACTGTGCAGCAGGGTAGAAGTCAGGCTTCGCGGTCTAACGCACGACGTGCAGCGTCGGGTCCCAGGAGTAATAAGCGGGGGGACAACAAAACGGACTGACCGGGCAAGCTCGGGTCGAGGCGGAGCGAGAAGGGTAGACCAAGAAGTTCGCGTCAGAAAAAATCGCGGGTGCGTTGGCCTCACGTCGCGGAAGAATCATTGGGGGAGCATCGGGCTGGGGGGGCTGAGTGGCGTATTATGCAAAAAGACTATGGGGATAGTCATTCTGGTCGTGTGGTGAAAAAATAATCCAACAATAAACCTAAAAAGGGAGAGGGGAAAGAGGCCTTCGGCAGGCCACCGGTGGGCGAAAATTTGAAAGGGGCGGGCGCAGCAACTCATGGTTGATTCAAAATGTAACGCTGAGAAAGAAAACAAGTTTCCAAAAATAAAACGGGACAAGGAAAAGAAGGGGGGGGAAAGGTTGCCGAAAAACGAGGGGGGGGGGGGGGGGGGGGGGGGGGGGAAGGGGGGGGGGGGGGGGGGGAGGTGGTTGGGGTTTAGGCGCGGGAGAGGAGCGGGGGGGGTTGTCTAATAGACGAGGGTGGGGCGTGGGCAGGACGGAGGGGGGTGGGGTGGGGGTGTTGGGTTCGGTCAACTTCCGATTCGGAACTTATGTCGACTTGTTTGCGATTATTAAGAAACCAGCCGCAGTGCCAACCACTTTATTATTATTCAGATGCTGATGAAAGAAAAGGGATCAGAGTCTGTGTTTTTAAAAATCCTTCAATAAGCAAAATACATCGAGCCACACCAACAACGGAGCTTGTCCATAAAGAAAGATTACTTTCTCATCTTTCAGGCCCAGAAAACCAAAGCAATAGGGGAAAAAACCTTCGGCGCCCATCCGAGAGCATCAAATCATCCAGTTTGTGGGGCATAGCGTAATCAACCTCCGCAAATCATTCCACGACCATCAGCTCGGACAGAGAAAGCGGAAGAGACCACAGGAACCTCCGAGCTCCAGGATGAGACGCACAACGACAACCAGAAGACTGTGCGTTCCGACGCGAACTGGCCCAATTCTTTGAAAGAAAAAAAAGAGAAGGTCCCGCCCAACGCACCGGTCACAAAAAAAGAAAAGAAAAACCGTACCACCAAAGGTCCTTTGGGGTCACTCACATCGTGACTCCCAAAGCACAGGGGCATTTTTTCCCCAACACGACCGAGAAAGAAAGAAAACGCAGTGGCGCGGAAATAAAAAAAAAAAAACTTAACGCCCGCGACGCGGAAAAAGAAAACCCAAGCCACTGAAGGAGGGAAAGCATGATACCCTGGAAGACCGCAGACTGCGACAGTCTCTCTTCTTGTCCAAAGAACAGGGAAAGTTTAAACGACGACGGAAAGGGGGGGGCCACCAATCGGCTTCAAGAAGGAGAAAAAGGAAAAAAGGACCGAGGAAACTGAAAAAAAATGGTTTTAGAACGGGAACGAGGGAGGCAAACTAACGCGACCCGAACCTTCAGCTACAAAAGGCCGCAGGCGTTCCGGGCGACTCGACCTCATTCCAAGGGGTTCAAACAGTTTACGACCTGAACAGCAATGTCGAGGCAACCAATACGATCAAGAAAAAAAAAACGGCCAACTGAAGAACCTTCAAGAATGGGGACAATTTCAGCGATAGAGGGGGGAAAAAACGAAGGAAGATACGGCAGGTCATGCAAAAAAGGGAAGAAGAAGAAAAAGATGCGCCGCGCTGCCTCTGCAGGATTGGGGGGGAACGCTGGGTCCACAGCCCTGCGAATTGCGCGACAAAAAAGGGAAATAACCGAACAACTAAAAAATGCTAAAGCAAGAACGCATACGCGTTCCTTGGAGCTTCGTCAAAACTTCTCCGTTTTAAGGGGAGGAGAGGGCCACTTTACTACCTGGGCCAAGAGTCAAAAAAAGAAAAAGGGGGGGGGGAGAAAATCGAAAGAGGTCTCTCGTTACGAAGTTCATTACTCGGGTCATTGAGTCTCTACAAATACCGACCTGACAAAGGTCAACGAGGATAGGAGAAGAGAAAGTCAGACGGAAAATAAAACGGCTACACGCACACTTGCTGCCCATCATGGGAATCCCTTCGACGATCACTTGGGACTAGCACACCTCTACTTCTTAATTCACCCCCTAAAAAAAACAACTGGATCAGGGGGTCGATCGCTGACAATCAGCTCAAAAGCGCGTCATGGCTCGTATTTTACTAAACCAACGGGTAAGCTCGAAAGCCCTTATCAGGACTCATTAATCACTACAGCTTAGGGAGACAATTGTTAAACAACTCGTCCTACAACTTACAAAAATTCGCGAAAGGGGTTGACCTTTATCTTGGACTCTCGAAACTATCACGCGTCACGCGTTGACGAAAAAACGTAGGCTTACCAAGAGACTAAATATTCGCAGTTGACCAAGATCGAAAGGCGGACGCGAAAATGAAAGAAGGGAACTTCTTTCAAAAGACTGAAACGCAGCGGCGCAAAGGCCGCTTCCAGGGCATTCTCACTAGGAAAGAAAGTACCAAATCTGTGCCCAATGTCACTTAAGATCGGCGGCCATCCACACCAGAAACATCAAAGGAAAGGGGTGAACACAACTCAAATATTTCTGCCAAGCCGCAGGGAAACGAAGAAAACAAACATAATGCACTCGCTGACCTTACTGGGCACCCGGCCGTTTTAGAAGGGAAGAAAGGGCGCCAACACTTCTTCAAAATGCAAGCAATGGGGCAAGCAATTCGCAAACATGGCGGTGAAGTTTGAAAGTATCCCCACGCAACTCCCTAAAAACTCCAGTTACTGACGGGAGATCGGAACGAATGGTCGACAAGCCTCGAGTGGCAATTTGGGGGGGCACAGGACGACTTCCCTGGCGTCAAAGGCTAGGGGAGGACGATCTGAATCTCCAGCTCGACAGGAAAGTATTTTTCGAATGCAAAGTGGGAGGAATGTTGTGAAGGGAGACGGCGACAACCGGAGTCCATCGAATTCAATCGAAGATATCGTAATCACTAAGAGTTCTGTATGCCAGAATACGAAATCCAGACCTTAACGGAGGAGGACAACAAGAATCCTCAAATACCTGAATCCACAAACTAGGGAAGAGGAGAGGCGTCCAGCATCTCAACCAAAACATAACGTGTCTGTAACTAAATTATAAGAATATGTGGTATTGATGTGCCTGAGAAGAAGCGTGAGGGTCAAAAAAACGGGGGAATTTAAGGACGACTGGCGTGCGGTACAAGATGACGACGAGAAATCTTCTTTTGAAGATCGCAGGCTGTTAAGGAGATTACGGCTTGTCAGCCATGCACTGAGATAGGAGGTAA
>Ga0179593_1393732_pt1 | contig 22111 bp, 30 predicted proteins | sample CZODoug2_1_08_16_FD_185931 | JGI IMG/M metagenome (GOLD analysis project Ga0179593, IMG submission 185931) | Vadose zone soil fungal communities from Angelo Coast Range Reserve, California, USA - CZODoug2_1_08_16fungal (PacBio error correction) | ecosystem: Environmental > Terrestrial > Soil >...
GCGCCAACTGGGGACAGCTACCATCAAAAGCAGAACGCCGGGATAAGGAGTGATACACGTTGCGTGTAGTGTTGAGGGAAACCAAGGCCCGCCTGCCAGCACTCAGGAGGGGGGGGGGAGGGGAGGGAAAGCACGGTTTGCCCAAGGCAGGGGGGGGGGAAGAATGTCCTGAAATCGAGTGCTTTGGGCTCTCCAGGTCAATAAAAGGAAGGGGAATAAAAACCGTTCGGAGAGGGGCCTTCACCACAGAGACATGCCCCTCGGGGAAAAAAAAACCTCAAAACGGGATGAGTGACCCTTGGCGAACATCGCTAACTAGAGAAAGAAGAGGTGGTTGCAAAAAAAACTATTGGGGTTCAGGGCGTGTTCCGACAGTACCATACAATATCTGGGAAAGGCGCAAGCGCTCCCAAAGTCCACATTTCAGAGCAAAGCGCAGGAAAAGGGAGGGGGAATGACAGGGTGTACCAGAACGTGGTAAAAAGGAAGGTCCAATTAATTCATCGTAAGGAGGGGGAAAGGGAAGAACTGACCAACTGGAGGGGCATGCTGCTTTCCAGGAAACTAGCGTATCATATTAGGGGTGAAGCAAATAGAATAATCGGCAGTGGTGCTTGGTCTGAAGAGGGAAATCTGTAAGTCCAGTGTAACTGAAAGGGGGGGCTTGTTTGATTGCAAAAAAAAGGACTAGTTAAACGAAAAAAAAAAAACAAAAAGAACAGTTAAACGCCACAGTCTTGGGAGAAAAAAAGGGGGGAAAGGGGGAAACGTCGGTAGTAATCGCAGAAAAAAACAAGGAGGATTAGAAGAGATTACATTAACGAAAGCTGAACTTGGTCAGAAACGACGGGGGCTTTGTTAGGAAGGGGGGGGAGGGGAAAGCGGGGGGGTTGGGAAATCGAAAAAAAAAACACTACGGGGAGTAAAGAGCGGATGTTAAGGGAGAGCAAGCAGAAAAAAGTATTCGAGGAGGGGGATACAAACATCAATAAGCTTATCCAAGCTAACAGAAATGAACCGCGCCGAAGACTTGCGGGCGGGGGGGAGGGGACGAATTCAAAAGATCGGAAAGGGAATGGACATCCGTTTTACCTGAAAGGACACCATCGCCAAGCCAAGAACCAATAAAAGGCAGAGAAAAATTGCGAAATCTTTCCTTTCTGAGAGGAGGGAGAAAAGGAGGAACAAATATATGTATCGGGCGGAAAATTGGAGGAACCGCACTTCACATGGGGGGGGGGGAAAAAAACGCAAAGTGTTGCGAGGGACGTTCAGAGGGAGGGGCGAGCCAAGGCAACCCAAACACACAACCCAGCAGTTTTGGGGGAGGGGGCCGCTTGCCTGGGGGGAAGGGGAAAAAAAAAAAGATATCGAAGGTTGTGGGGAAGAGCAAGTCCGGAGAGATAGGCAAAAGCACGAGAAGGGAGGCAGAGGACTCTGAAAAGGGAAAAAAGGAAGACCTACGCTAGTTGAAGTGCCATCGGTAAGGAGGGAAAAGGAAGAAGGCAAACCGCAAAGGGGTAAGAAGCAGGGGACTGCCTGGGGTTAGGTGCGATGGATGGGTCGGAGTTGTCCTAGGAAAAGGAAAAAAAGATGCGCGGGTTAGGTTGCACCAGATCCGTTTGGGAAAGGGGGGAGGCAAGCGGGGGGAAACAGGTAAAGGCAATTTTGGGGGGGGGGGGGGGGCAGAAAGTTACCCCGACTGTGGAATGCAACCTCCTACGGAATTGTGCCAGAGGAGGGGTTAGGAAAAAAGGGTGACAAAAAGTGTGCCCACACACCCTTGGGGGGAATAGAATATTAACGGGGGGAAAAACAGGGAAAAAACCCGCTGCAACGCCCCTTAAAGTCCCCGGACGGCTTGTAGGAAGTAATGAAGAGGGGGAAACTGACACGAAAGTCAGCTTGACTGGTTTGGAGTCAATCGGGAGAAAAAAGGTGTCTAGGAAAAAAAAACTCTAAACCCAGGCCAAGGGAATAAAACGGAAGAGAAAATCCAAAAGGGGTAATCTAATTTAGGGAGACAAAAGGAACTCCACGCACAGTTCGTTGCGACTACAATTACCACAGACGAAAATCACCCGAGTCTTATCGTCTGGAGGAGTGAAAAGTACGTTCCGGCACATGGGGAAAAAAGAATTAAAATGATGAGGACTGGACTACCCTTTAACGAAAAGTCCTCTCCATGAAATTCATAGGAGGAAAAATGTTCAGAGGAGGAATTAGATACGTTGCATTTCTTCTAGGATATTCTTTCAGGAAGAAAGAAGTCCTGGACGAAAGGAGGCAGAAATCAGGTTTTTTCAAGAGATGAATGGCCGGTGTGAAAATCCCCATCTGCAAAGGAGTACCACAACCGCTTGTGACTACGGGGTCCAAGTCCGGAGTCGCAGGTGGGGGAGGGGGCGCAAAAAAACCAAGAAATATGTAGGTGGGGGACCCTTTCAAAAGAAAAGCGTTTGGGGGAGAAAAGGTGAGGCAACTCTGAAAATTTCACGCCAAAAAAGATGAAGGTAGAAGAACACGTGAAAAAGAAATTGGTGTGGGGGGAGATCTGGAAGGAGGGGGGCACGGGGTGTAAGAGGAAAGAGAAAGAAGGGGTTTAAGTGGACCGCTTAAAGTAATCTGGGGGATGTTGAAGAAGAAGGGATACAAAATGGAGGGGGGGGGGCGCAGGAAAATGGGAGAATTCACCGAAATGAAGAAAAAAAAGTATGTTAGGGGATTCTCTATTCATTGCAGTTCCCCCTAAAGGAAAGGGGAGGACTGTGAAGATACCCTCCAAAACGAAACATCCTTCTTGAAAAGATGAAAAACCTCCAGAGGGGGAGCGCTGTTTGATCAGAAAAACAGGAAAATTGGGTTTTGTAAAGGACAAAAGCGTGTTCTCCCGAAATGTACGGGGAAAAGAAAAAGGGGGGGAAAGTTCACGAGCGGCAGCTCCTTGATGGGAAAAACCGATGGAAAAAAAAAAATAGTTATGGAAATTTCTGAAAAAAAGGAAGAAAATGTTTGAACCGAAAGTGATTTCAAGGAAGAGGGAAAAAAAAAAAAGGTGACCGTAACACCTGAGGGCAATGAGCGGATGGACCGGGGGTAATTTACAAACGCCCCGGCCGGTGCAAAACGTGCTTCACGTGACGTGCTGGCCGGTAGTTGTAGGAGCGTGCTGTGAGAGGGGGAGCCATGGGTGAGTTGAAAGGGGTGCTCCACTAGCCGGGGGTACGTGACAGCTTTGTTTCAAAAGCGGATGGAGCACACGCGCAACCAGGGAAGAAGGGCAGCCAGACCCTGAACGCCTCCAACGCTATTGTCGAAAAAAACCAATTTGGTGCATCAGAAAAAGAGGAAACCCTTTAAAGGGACAGTGAACCAACTTGACCGCGGAGCGGCCGGGGGTCTGATTGTAAAAAAAAAAAAGGACCTTTTCACACGAAGGGAGCAGGGTAAAAAACTCTTGGCAAGGGAAACGGGGGGGGGACTGGGGAAGAACAACGTGCATCGGGTGCGCCAGCTGTGAGAGTTTTGTCTTCGTCCGCCACGAAAAAACAATCTATGCCGCAGGAGCCCAAGGCCGTAAGGGGGGGGGCCCGGAGGTAGCCGGAGGTGGGCCGTTTTATCAGGGAATCCATTCGTCGAACGGAAGGAGGAAGGGAAACCGATTTTCTGTAAGGGGCCGGAAAAGGGGGGGGGGAGGAAAAGTATGAATAGGATGAGGGCACCATCATGATCTAAATCAACCCCATCAGGAAATAATCACGGAGAGAGAAAAAAAGACAAATTCTTGAAGGGGGGGAGGAAAGGAGATGTTTGGGGGGTACAAAAAAAATGATGGAATGTTACTGGGCTACTCCGTAGCAAATGGGACCGAACGGGAAAAAACAGTTCTCCGAAGGTTCCAAATAAAAGGACTTCAACCTGACAGGTCACCAAAAAAAGTTTAGTCATGTAAATGGGAGAATAGAACGCCAAGGAGGGAAGAACAAGTGTTGGATCAACCAGCTCAAAGATACACAAAAAAAAGCCCGACAACCATGGGGACAACAAATCAAGAAAAGAGGTAAAAGGGAGGAGGAAAAAGTGTCTGTACAAGAGGGTCATACTTTTGGGAAAAAGTCGGTTTGGGTCGTGAGGTTTTTTGGGAAAATTGTACATGGGCGGTTTGGTGGTAGAGGGAAGGGTGAGCAACCCCAGGGACGGTAGTCCCTAAAACTGGAGAGGAGGGAAATGGTCAGTACAAAAAATTTTGTGGTGACCTGGTAAACCCGTTTACTACCGGGGGGAGGCTGCACCTGTGAAAAAAGCAAATTTGGAGGGAGGTCGAACGGGGCCCGTTGACAGGGTCAGGTAATATTGCCAAAAAACCGGTGCTACGGACCTCTTCTTAAGGGGACATTGGGAAAAAATCATCGCCTAGGGTATTCGCGGCTTTGAATGCGTTTCGTTCTGGAGGAAAGGGAGGGGGGTGCCTATCCGACGGGTACCATACGAAAAAAGGCGGACTGATAAACCTCTTTGGGAAAAGTGGCGCTTCAAAAGGCGAAAATGAGGGGAAGGCTCCACAAGAAACAAGGGGAGAAAAAACACATGTGCCAAGTGGACCGCGAAGGCTCCGGGGAGAGCGGCGGGGGGGGGCTTGGAGAAACGACACCCGGAATCAAAAAAGCTGGGAAGGAAGACCACAGTAACGTTGTTCGTGCTAAAACCACACACAAGGGGAGAAAAGTCGAGTTGACCGGGGGTTCATAGGATCTATTGTGAAAAGGGAGGGGGTTTGTAACAACTACTCAACGCCTCTGAGGAAAATAACGGGAATAGGGTGGACGGAAAATCGACCTGAAGCATTTCAGACGTTTTCTTGTATGAAAAGTGGTTTGCACTGCCGGGAAAACTAGCCTGAGGAGGACTTATGGCCTGAGAAGCCAGGTTGCGATTGAATGAAATAAATCCTGGGCAAAACCGCTGCAGACCCCCAAACGGGATATTCAGACTGGAGAAAAAATGGGAAAGCCAATTCATCACCCATCAAAAAAACGGACCAGAAACTTCTCCAAGACAAAATTTAATCACTTCACTACCAGAAAAACGGTCCAGGGGCCGTGGGGGTAAACTTCCAATCAGCTTGACAAGAAGGGTCCAGGGCAAAAGCAGGGTGATTAAAATGAGGGGGGGCATCTGGTAATGAAACGGAACGGTAGTTTCCCCCGGTGCGCTGTCGCAAAAATCCCATAAAAAGATGAATTAAATGCGTCGGGCCATGAGACCATGGAAGCTAAGAAAAATCAAGACCCAGCCCATCTGTTCCTGTAACCACGAAAGGGGTATTAAACACACTTTTTCCGGAAACCATTCATGAATGGGGTCGAATTCAAAACATTGCGAGAAATGTCGTTGGTAAAAAAAAAATGGGGGAACGAATAAATTCTGGCGGTTATCTTCAAAAGGAAAAATGGAAGTAGGGGAATGAATAGTAGAAAAGAACTAACCCATCAACTGTTCTAGAAGTATACAAGGGGGGAGAAATGCGAAGAGATGGGCCCTCCTTGCGGAGGAAACCAAGCTTACTGAAGGGGAAAGAAGAGGGAAAGACGGAGACTTGCACAATCGTAAGTCTGAAACCCCATTGAGAGACTCCTTTTTAGTATTCGCCTAGAAAGTGTACACAGGGGGGGGAAAACGTCAAAGAAAACTGGTCCACTTTCCGGAGGGGGCAAAAAGGGGCTAGAAGGAATTTGCAGTTTGGGAAAGCAACTCAAAAACCTCGAGGGGGGGAAAAAGGGGGGAGTCACCAAGCGGTGGTGGGTTATTCCGAGATGTGGGAACAGAGAAAGAAGCTATGAACCCTCAAAAGGGCTTCTCCCGGGACTTAACAGTACGAAGGGCAGGCACAAACCACGATTCATCGAAAAAAAGACAGGAGCGGATTCCTTCCTCGCCATGGTGACAATAAAGGAAGAGAGGGATATTTTACCAGGGTGGAAGCGCGACTGCCGGGGGAGGAGTCGAGAAAAGGGGACCCGCCTTTTAAAAAGAAAAAGGGAAAAAGATCCGCGTGAAGGGTCCGGGTGGGGCTTAGAAAGGCGCAACCTGATAACGCGACTTGTTTCAAGGAAAAAAGGAGGAGGGGGGAGGTGGGTTAGAAGGGAATAAAGGGTGTCAGGGCAGCGAGCCATTGGGTGTGGTAAAAAGCAGAAGGAGGGGAGGAGCACTCGACAACCCAAAAAATCAGAGAGGGGGAGGGCCAAGGCAAATCCACGGGATCAAAGTCCTTTCAAGGAGTGCTGGTCTTTGGAAGTGTGATTGCAAAAGTTGAAAATCGGAACTTGCCACCCTTCATTGGTGGGGCCCTCTCAAGGAATGAAGAAAAAAAGAAGAAGGAGAAGAAGTAGGCGGTCGGGGAGGTAAATGCCTTGAAACGGGGTCTTGAAATGGAAAAACAAGAAAATTCCAGGGGGAAGAATGGGCAGACAACGTAAAAATCGGGTACTCCTCCAAAAAGGTGAGAGAGAGTACGCAAAGGGGAAACGACAAAAAGCGGAGAAAAAAGATACCTGCATTCCCAAGGAAGGGGCAAATGTTGACGGGTTGGAGTCCCTTCGAGCCCGCTAAAAGAACTCGAGTCGTTCTTGAAAGCCGGGGGAAAGGGACCAGGTAATTCGGCTACGTATCCGAAAGGGCTAGGTCGGGACCTTTTACGCTCAAAAAAAACGTCCGTAAGGAGGAAACAAACGTCGATCTGAGCGGCTCACACTCCGACCATGAAAGAGAAAGACCAAACTCAAACTCATTCATACAGTGTGTGCGAAACAAAATCGCTTCCACGGACTCGAAAGAGAGTTGGCACAACAAAAAAGGGAAGGCATGGCCTGGACATTCGCACCTATAATAGTTTGATTCCTGGAAATCTCTCCAGCAGGCCCGATTGTCAAACAAGTCCTGCGTACTGTAGGGGGGGGAAGGGCCGAAAGTTGCCTTGTCCGGGAAAACGGGGGAAGGTTCCATTAAGACCGGGGGGAAAAAAAGGACGCAAAGCCATCTCTGCGCGCTGAAGGAGGGTCTCGCTTAGGCAGAGTGAGGTATGGTGACAAAGACTCAGAAACAAGAAAAGTGTCTGACGGGGGGACAGATAAAGCGGGTACGCGTTTATAAGCCAAAGGGGGCTGTGGGGGAAGGAAAAAAAGAGTAAAGACACACCCAAAGTCCTGAAAACGCCAGGAGCGTGGGGCTAAAACTGCGATGTTGCCGCTGGAGGGAAGGAAACAACACACCAACAGGAGGAAGAAAAAGGAGAGGAAAAGGACCAGCTTCACATAGACTTTTTCGACCACTACGAAGGGGGGGGGTAACTTCAGGGTGGTGGAGTTAACGATCGGGGGCCAAAGGATAGAAAAAATTTGGCGGTAAGGAACGGAGATTTCCATCGAAGGAAAAAAAAGAACAACCGATTCGGGAGGATCTAACAATCAAAAAGAGGGGAAGGAGAGACCTAGAAAAAGCGAAGGGACGGGTCTTTATCATGCCCGCCTTAAAAGACTCTGACATAAAAATGGCAGCCAGTGTACAGGGGGAGACGTCAACCAAACCAGGCCAATCCATCCGAGTAAGGGGGCAAAGAGGGTGGGGAATGGCGGATAACTGGGTCGACCTTCAAGAGAGAATTTGTAGGCGAACTGTCGGCCCATAAGAAAAGAGTGGTGGTGCCAACGATTTTCGAGGAGGGGAAGGGGGGAGGGAGCACAAGTAACATCACAGGAATTTGGTGTCTTTACCGGAGGGCAGGGAGGAGTGGACAGCACGAAGGTTTTTGCCGGATGAAGGAAGAAAGGGGTAAGCAAAAATAAAATCGGGAGGGGAGAGAAGAGGAATTACACTTTCAAAATGTTTCCAAAGGAGAACGTAAGCAAACGAGGTATGAAGGCTGGCAGTACCTCAACAACCGGCACAAAGGAAGGGGACGAATCCCTGGAGTACGGGAGGGTAGGGGACTCTTTTCTTTTTTCGTGCGGCGTAGGCTCAGAAAGGGGGGAATATGGGAGAGTGGCTTATTTTCACAGAAAAGTTAAGGGGTCTTCACCCGGAAAGGGAAAGAAAAGCAATTGTTGGAATGAAAAGGGCAAAAACCACAGTAACCTTCAGCAAGCCTAAGGGGAATTCAGGACGTAGAAAGGGGGTATTGACATTTAAGATGGCCAAAACGGTGAGGGGGAAGAATGAAAGGTTCAAACGTCAACAACGCGTCCAACGCAAAAAAGGTAAGGGGAGCTGGGAGAAGTATGACCGTGTCCCGGCCGCCCGCAAGCTGCGATGGTGGCGCGTTGATCCGTCAAGAAAAAGGAAGAGAAAAAACAGGGACAGACCTCCTGCAACCTGGATGCAATAAAATCGACCCCAACGAAAATCGAAACTGGAGAGAGGGAGACGACAAAGCGCCGGTATCGGGGCCGAAAGAAAAAATTCCCAAACAAATAAGGGGAGAGCAGGGCTAGGGGGAGTGCAAGGAAGCTGGCACTGCTCAGAAAAGAAGGGGGGAAGAGTCGTGTTTCCTACCCCTGGGAAAAAAAAAATCCGGCGCCTTCAAATCGGGAAACTAAGAGGGATTCGGTCTCCGGGCATTGAGTGAGGAGGAATCGGTCGGGACGGAAACATCCCAATGAACGGGAGAAAGGCGTGGCGGGTGATGGCAAACTTATAAGGTGGAATGGTCAAACGATCTCGCCGACGAAATACAACGCAGGGGCCGAATGCAACCCAAAGGTTTGGCGTGACCCCTCAAGAAAATCTTTCGAAGACTTGCGTGGGGGCAAAATGGACCGTAAATTTGGAAAGTTGGGGGAGGTGTGACGGGTAAAAGCTGACATGGAACCAACTGATAGGAGAAGCCGTCCTCAACGAAGGGAGGAAAGGGGGGGGGGGAAGAAAATCGTGAAAGAGGGGAAAGTTTAAGCGGGGAAATGAGACCGGAAGGGGCTTTGACGGGAACGTAGAAAAAGAGCTGATCCTCAAGGAAAAAAAAGGGGGAGGGCTCATTGGCACAAGGTTCTTCCTTCAAAATACATTGAGGGATAACTTTGGGGGGGGGTTTAAGGATTGTCAAATATTCAAAGAATAACCCAAAAATCAAGGGGGGGGGGGGATGAAACATTGGGAAGATACCGCCAGAACGACCAATCAACAGAAAACAAAAACAAGCTCCACTGTGGGGGGAAAGATCTGACAAAAAAAAAAAACGAGAAGGGTGGGTGTTCTGAACCACGCGTTCTCAACTTCAAGCAAAATAAAAGAAGAGACTTTTAAAACGACCCGAGATGTCTAAATCTGTAGGGATGTTCACTGGAAAGGGGGGGGGGGACGTGGGAAAATAACGCTCAGCGTTCTGAATTTTTTTCGGAGACACGCCCTTTTTAAAAAAAAAGAGTTTCACAGGGGACAAAGGCAAAAAACCATTGCGCCCACAAATCCGTATACTCCTTTAAAGGGGGGGGGAAGGGGGTAAAAAAATGGCCTCCCTGGCCTTTTGTAAAGGGGGGAGGAGGGCAAACAACCCACCTTTGCCAAAGTTGGGAATCCGGTATTGGGGGGAGTAGCTTTCTGTGGGCAGCTTTGCTAAGGGGGGGAATGGGGGCCCTGGTGGTCTGCTCCAGAATCCTCTGGAAACGAGGTTTGCAAACGTATCGGTCAAATGCCAAAAATGTATCCTTAGATCCTCGAATTAAAAGTCCTCCACGGCCCGAGTGCAAACCAAGGGGGTTATCAATAAAAACGGATGAAGAAGCCAGGGTAGGAATAAAGAAAAGAAAAAGGTCCAAAACATTTACGCTGGAGACAAGGGTGGAAGTGGGTTTAAACCGTCCTGAACATCTATTCCTAGAAGGTCCCCTCAGGTCGGCCCAGGGGACTGGACTACCAAACACGTGGGGGAAGGTAGGACGGAAAAGCTTTTGCGGCATGTGGCTTAAAGGGGACCAAGAAACACCACGAGAATGAAGCGGTAAACCGCCATTGGAAAGTTCTTGCTAAGTCAGTTTCATGGGGAGAGGAAAAAAGGTAAACCCTGAGAAACGGTCCCACGCGATTGGAATGGATCCTTCAAAGGGGCGCCGGAAAAAATCACCAAAAAAACGCGAAGCAAAAAAACATGTCAAGACCGGGAAAGCCACTGAAAAAGAGAAAGGGGGAGGGTAGCCGAAGGGGCATAACATAGGTTTTAAGGAAGGGGGACTGGAGAGTTGACGACCGAAAGGATGAGGGTGAAGCCAAGGGAAAGTTTCCACTCCCATGTCTTCACGGAAGGGGGAAAAAAAATGGTCAACAAGGGATGAGCTAAGCATCTCCATGTTAGGGGGGAAATGACTTAACAATTGGTGTGAGACGCACAAAAAATAAAAAAAAAAGGAGGAAAAAAAAAAGCCCAACAAAATTGGGCAACAAATCCAAGGCAGTTGAAAAGAGGATTAGAAAAAGTTCGTGGGAAGAGGTAATCCTGGTTGAACAACGAGTTGGGTGACGTCGTGGGAGTGAGTGTAGGGCGAAAATTTGGGGAGTTGTGGGGGATGACGCGGTTGCGCACCAAGGAAGAAGGAGGAAAAGGGAAGGGAAAAAATTAGAGGAGTTCCCGTCAAAGGGGGGGGTGGGACTTCTTGCCGGGTAGACCGAGTGAGCTAAAAGGGAGGGACACGAAAAAATTTGGGAAAGGCGCGCCACCACTCCGCATGCAGTTGATGAAACCAATGTCTAACTACACGGCGAACCGGAGAGTGAGAAGGGGGAGGGGGAACGGGATGGCTGACAGGTGAAGTCAGCGTTCCTTCTGGTAAAGGAGACAGTTACAGCACGGACGCAACAACTTACGTCCTGGAAAAAGCTTGGGACCGTACGATTCAAACTTTATAAAAGGAGGAATCTAAAAGGAGGACTCGCTCGAAGCCGGAAAAGGGGAGGAAGAGGATCATCGGCAGTCGGGGTTTCTTTGGACAAGAAACACATAAGAAAAAGGGGACTGCAGAGGAAAAGGGTCGTCCATGGGAAAAAACCAAGGGCCATCAAAGGAGGGACCCGATCAGGATCGATTGTTCCCGGGAAGTTTAAAAGGCAAAAAAGCCGGTGAATCCAACGGTAACTTGTTGTGGCACTCCCTGGCGAGTTCAGAAGGGGTAGGGAAGAACCTGGTTTTACGCGGGGGGAAAAGAGAAAAAGGATCTTTCGTTCGGTTCTGCGAAGGCTACAGGTTGCACGCGTTCCTTCCAGATCAGGGTTTAAAAAAAGGGTCAGAGGATTCTCTTGTAAGACACACAGGAAGCCCAATAACCAAGACATACCGGCTCCGGAGAATACCTAGCCACACGCAAAGGGAAGACGAAAGAAAAACAAAAAAAAAACCAGGGAGGCCAGTTTTAAAATCCAGCAAAGGTCCCTCAAATAGAGGGTTAAAAGGGGGGGGGCACGAGGAAATGAAACTTCCCGTTCGGTTCAAAAGAGGACAACAAATAAAAAAAAAAAAGAGACAAAACCCCCGCAGAAAAAAAATAAATAACAGCTGAGCTTAATCAGCGGGAATAAAGGGCATGCCGAGACAAAAAACGTTCTTTGGGGTAACGCGTGAAGACGGAGGGAAAAAATGTTCAGGTGGTAAAAACACATGAAGGGGGGGAAGCTTTCAAACAGGGCGCGCTGCGGGAGGGGAGGCAAAAAGAGATGAGTCAAAGGAAACAAACTTGCATTGAGGGAATGATTGAAAATCAAAGAAAAAAAAGCCCTGGAAAAGGGGAGTCTTGAGAAGGAACAAGGGAGCAGGGCAAAAAGAAGAGGGGGAAGAAGGGACGGAGGCCCAAAAATCTACTTACGTGGGAAACGGAAAGCAACGGCTGGATCCGGAAGTAAACCTTTCCAAAATCAAAAAAGAGGTAAAAACTCCCACAAAAGAAAAGGAAAACGTGTTCGGAAGCTGAAAAAAGGGAAGAAAATTGGCAAGAACATAAAACGAGGTAACTTGCAAGTGCAAACCGGCAAGGTAAAATTTTCTGGGGGGGAAACAAGGGAAAAAAAAAACAGGGTGCAGGATCCCCAAGAGGGGGGTGGTATCGCGAGAGAAGCATTCCAGACTGCCCATCAAAAGTATGGAGGAACTGATGGATCACAGCGGGGATTGGCCGGCACGCCGATCAGAAGAGGCCAAGAGAAGAAGGCCCCCTAGCCAGTTGCCACAATAAGCGCGCCTATGGAACCAATTTAGAGGAAAAAGGCCAGCGGCCGGTAAACGTCAGCATGCAGAACAGGAAGGAAGCAAAGCGCGACGAACGGTGATTTTCTTCGTGGGAGGAGCAGAAAACAACAGGAAGATAATGTCGCGGTTCGGCCAGCATTCCTGCAGGGGAAGTAACTAAAGGGTAATGGGCTTCTCTCAGGTTTGTAAGGATCAACAACTAACATTGAAAATCAGGCTGAGGGCAGGTGAGACAGTCTCAGAACGAAGAAAATTTCCAGCTTCATGGAAGGGGGGAAGTGGGTTTTTAAGGTGAACAGTTCTAGAAATAGACCCCAGTAAAGTTTGTTGGGCCCCGCTTCCCGTTCCTAACAAGAAGAGGAGGGAAAGGCAGTAGTGCTAAAAGAAGGTAAGTGTTTAACAGGGTTAGTGAACAGGGTTACAGAGAAATGGAAAGGGAAGTGGACCGAAATGGAAGAAAACGACCAAACGGATCGGGGAAAAGAAAAAAAGAGACAGTGGCCAGTCGCAGCTCAAGGGAAGCGAAACCACCAAAAGAAAAGATCAAAAAAGTCAAAGGGGATTTTCGGGCCCTTGGCGGTGTGGCCGGGTTGGAGGGTGACCGAGAAAGCATGAAAAACTAGAAGCGGTTTACCGGCTGGAAGCCCGGTAGCTGATCCTGCCATCGGTCTTTCAGTGGGGGGAATAAAGGGTAGTACCGTACGAGCAAAACCCGTTCGATCTCAGGAATAGAAAACAAATCCTCAGAAAAAAGCGTACAGAAACCCGGAAAAAAGGGGTCTTGGAGGAACAGTGAGAAACCCGGAAAAGCCTAGTAAAAAAAAAGCTGGGGGAAAAAACAGAGGTGTGCCGTTCGGACAAATGAGAAAGAGAAAACTAGAGTTAAAAAAACCGGCTCATAAAAAGGTCCACGAGTGTCACAGAAAGCAGGGAGTGGGGGCCTCGAGGGGGGGCCGGTCCTGTAGAAAACGGAGGAAGTCGAGCTGTTAAGGAAGGGGAAGAAGCCACTAGTTCAGCGTCCTCGTCTCGAGTTATAACAATGATGGATGGTGAAAGGCAAAGCCATGCCTACGAAAAGGCTAAAACGGGTGTTGAGGCGAGAAGAAAATGGGTACTCTTTCAAAAGGTAAAAAAAAGGGGGAAAGTTGAATGGCAAACAGCTCGTTAAAAACCACCACAAGGAAGGGAAAGGAAGAAAACGGAGTTTTTTCTAAAAGGAGATGTTGAAAAAAAATTCAAAAAGGAGAAAAAAAAGGGGAGCGAGGAGTACAATAAGAAGAGAGTTACATACCAGCTGCAAACATCATGAAACGAAAACGGAACACGGGAAAGTTGGAGACTTTGGTGGTTTGAGGGAAGAGCTGGGGGTGACCGCGCACCAAGAAAAAGGTGCAAAAAAGTACAAGATTTTAATTCGAAAAACAAGAAGAACCAGCCGGAGGAGGGATTCGTTGGCTCAAAATCAAAGCTGATCCGCGAGACCGATGGGAAAAAAGGAAAAAGGCAGTTAGGAATTCCGCCGGAACAGCTCGAATTCAGGAGAACTCCTGTTGACCAACTCGTCCACCAGCAGAAAATCCCCCAGACGACGTGAAAAAGAGGGGACGGGAGGGAGTCGCGGTTCTACCGCGAAAAAATTGAGCGGCGAACTGTCGGAAACCCGAACGGCACACAGCAGTGGGCCCGACGATTTGCGAGGCGTTCGCGAGTGATAGCAAAGGGGGAAATTGGGGTTTTTCGTACAGACCGAAGGGAGGAGTGGTAGCCGCAAGATCGAACCGGTGTGTGCCGCTAACATAGAGACAATGGAGTCTCAAAAAGATCTTCGGCATGAATCAGCTAAGTAAACGGCAATGTGCCCCGGGGCCGTACCCAATTCTCTGGGGCGGGGGAGGGGAAGAGTACATCCAACGGAACAAGAATCCAAGGTGTCCGACTAAAGGGTTGACTTCCCGAGTTGGATTAGCTTTATTGGGGTGAGTAACAAGGGAGGACTGTCGTAACTTGAGACAATCGATCCGGATTTTCACCGAACGGTGTGATGAGGAAGAGAGGGTTGTGTCGAGGGGGGTTCTGCATCAGTGGGAGGGATCAACAAGGAGAGATTTAAATTTGTGGATTAGAAGAGGTGTGCGGTACGCATGGCGTCAGGACGCCAGGGCCGGGGGGTTCATCGTGGAAAAAAACAAAACTGGCGGAAAACGCGGCGGCACGGGCCGTGAGAGGGTTTATTTAGCTATTTGGGAAAATGGGGTAAGTAGGCCCACATAAAATCTTTGGGGAAGATGAAAACGGGTCACCAAAACACCAGATGGGCCCCGAAAGAAAGGGGGGGGGGATACCGTATAGGGGACACCGATAGGACGTGATGCGGAGGGCGGGGGGAGGGAAGCTGTTGAGAAACGGTGCGATATTAAAAAACGGATCACCAAAAAAGAGTCATCGAAAAACAGGGGCCGGAAAAGAAAAAAAACGGGGAAGGGCGCGGGAGAATGGTTGCGTGTCAGGCTACCGGGCACGGGGACTTTATCATGGCTATAAAAAGAAAACAGAGAAAAGACGAATGACTTCGTCTCGCTAAGGGAAGGGGGGAAAGCGTGAGGGAGCCTGTTCCTGGGCACGTAGGAGAATAACTACTCCGCGTCGTGTAATGTCACCTAAAACTGTTAAAGAACGAAGCGTCCAGTGTCCGTGGGAAGACTGAAAGCGAGGGTGGAGGAAGCATGTCTCGGAAACATGTGCATGGGGACGATCTATTGATAGGCCCTGGGGGGGAAACGCCAGACGGTCATTGCTCAAGGAGCGAAAGCAAAAGTGTAGGAGGTGGAAAGGGGGAAAAAGAGGTAAGGTTAGAGGTTTAGACGGTGGCCCTGATAGGACGCAAGGAGTAAAGGAGGGGGGGGGACGTTTGAACCTAGCGGTGGGCTTTCGGGGGGGGGAACTAAAAAAAAAAAAGGAATCGTTTCAGCATTCCGGTAGGACATGACCGGGGGGTTGTTGTACAAAAACTGGTGCAAGAAAAAATGACTCTGCAGAGAGAAGAAGGACGAGCGTCCCATGTGGGTTGAAGAAGAGGAAATATGGGAGGGGGAACTGACATGCTAATAAGTTATGGGACGGGACCCAGATTGGTCATCTGGCCTCACCCAGACTTTGAGAGGGCGAGGTCCCCTTGGGGGACCTTGACCTACATTCATAAGAAAAAGGGGGCCTAGATTCCAACTAACTGCCAGTTGATGACTTTGGAAGACAACCAAGCTCTTCTCAAAAAGCCATACCCCGCAAAACGCAAAAAATACACATGAAATGTTTTCATGACCACGCGTGTCTCAGAAGATAGGAAGCCCGAGATTGTCTGGGGAAAAGTGCGAGGCAGGCCCTTAGGAAAGAAAGGATAACAAAACCACCAATTTCGTGGGGAGACGCAAAGGGTGAAACCGACAGTGGAATTGGTCAGGGGAAGGAAAAAAAGGGCAAGGGGTCCCGCCCACCTGCGGACGGAGTAGCGGTAACCTGGGATGCATGGGAAAACTGGCCGGGGTAAAAGGGAAGGGGGGGGCGGGTGGCTTGAAGGCACCTGTGCCTTTGGGAAAAAGGGGGGGGAGCAGTCTGGGTAGGGCTCATGCCTGTTTAGGGAAAAGGGGGTCGCTACTCGAAAAAGAAATGGTGCCAAAAGGAGTCTGGAAGGAAAAAAGAGAAGGAAGGAGTGAAAAAACGCCTCACGAATGTCTGGAAAACCAAATTGAAAACACAGAGAAAACTTAGAGAAAAAAGGGGAATGGTCAAGGGAAATTTTACCGCTACAAGGGGGGGAAAGGAAATTGTAGAACCTTACTGGCACAATCGAAAAAATGTCCCAGTCGAAAGCACCAGGGGGGGTGGTCCTGGAAAAAACGGGACGGCGTGAAAAAGTGGATTGGGCGTGGGCCGCGTGGGAAAGTCACTGTGTACGGGGGTCGTTCGGAACAAACCTAAGATCAAAAGGAGGAATTGGGGTCAGGGGTATGCAGTGGTAGGGGAAGAAAAAGGTTGAGTAACAGTGGGCGCAACGAGGAAAGTCAGAAGAGGGTCCCCCGTTCAGTCAGCCGGTCAAGGTTGGGGTTCAGGCGGGAAAAGCGGCAAACGCGCAGGGGGTGAACGGGGCGCTAAACCACAGCAGGGAACAGAATGTCCGGAGAAAAACTGCAGTCAATAAAAACCGGGCGCGGGAAAAAGTGGTGGTTCAGCCATGGACCTGAAAGAAAAAAAAATGCGGTAAGGCCGAGGGGGTGCCGGTCCCACTCCGCGGGTAAAAGGACGAACATACACACCAAGGCTTGCAGGGAACTGTAGCGTACATTAAAGCATCCAGGGGAAAGGGGACGACGAAACAAAGGGGTGGCGAAACCAGAAAAAACACACTCGCCAACACAAAAAAAAGTTAAAACTATGTAGTAGAATTTCTGGCCGATGTCAGCCGGGAACACGAAGGGGGGGGGGGGATGTGGAGGATTTTGTGGATGGCTGGAAAGGTTTTCTTGGTTACGCTGTTAAAAGGCTGGGTGAGCAACCACGCTTTGGGGAAGTCGCACCTGGGCGCTGGATTAAGGAAAGGAATGAAGCACAGTTTGGGTGACCTGTCGTTACGACCTGGGTGTGGAAAAAACTTCTTGCAAAAAACCGAAGGGGGGGTAAAAAAGAGTCAAAAAAAGCACCGTCCCATGCAGGAGGGGAAAACATCCTTTTCTGCAAAAGCGACCGCATGTGGATAGGAGGGAACGGGGGACTGAATGAGGGGCTGAACCTGTCTGGTTGCGTTGAGGAGGAAGGAGGGGTGGAGCGCTTCCGAAACGGACGACAAGGGGACTGGCCTGAGAGACAGAAAATGAGGTTTTACCACGATTCAAAAAAAAAGAAAAAACTGGGTGAAACTCAAAAGAGACTGCCGAAAGGACCGGGCAAAGGGGGCTCAGAGGGTCAAGCGGAATCTCGGGTGGTCGGTACTAAGGAAGAAACATGACACCTAGCGCCGACATACATCAAAGGCGGTACCGCATTGACAAAAAGTGCAAAAAGCAACAGAAAGAGGGGTACAAGGGAGAGGAGATCGAGGAAAAAAGGAGAAGTGTAAGCTCACTCAATAAAAAAGCCTGCTCCAACGGCGGGTGAATTGGACAGATCCCTGTAATCATCCGTTTTAGGGGGGGAGAAAGAAAGGGGGACCAGGGAAACTAACTCCGTTGAGGCTTTTGTAAGGGGGGTCGGGCCTGCTAAAAACTGCCCATTGGGAGGGAAGGTCCAAAGCCCTGGGGGCCCCAAAAAAATAGTAACTGCGAAAGGTAGACGACAAAAGGGCCACTCATGCATCCCATCTCAAAAAAAAAAAACTCACTCCGACTCCCAAATACATTCCTAACAAAAAGCAAAGGGAACTCCTTAAAGAAAGTACAAGCAAAAACAAAAGTCGCATGGAGGGAAGGGGGGAAAACATGAATCCATTTAAAACGGGATAACTTCCAAGAAAGTGGGCTATTTTTGGAAAGGAAATGAAACTCCCTTTTAGGGGAAAAAAGTTGACAGGGTCAGAATCCAAAACGATAGCGTGATTAAGCCTGATTGCATCAGTGAAAACATAACGACTAATAAAAATAAAGACTCAAGAGTCAGGTGACCATGCTGGATAAAACACTCGTGTTAGGTGTGCGGCCACTGGGTAGGAGATAAATTTCGGCAATAGGAGGGGTGGATCATTCTGTAAAGAGTCGTGGGAGGAATTCAATCACAACGGCAGGGGAGTGGGGACATTAAAAAGAGGGATAAAATCCCTCAAACCAACTTATCTTATGAATGGTAGGGGGGGGGAATAAAATAGACAAAATAATCTTGGCCACTCGTTAGGGCAAAAGAACCAAAGCTTATGCGGACCGTCCTAAACTTAAAAAAAAAAGGTAGAACGGCAAGGGGACCTTGAAAACAACTAGAAAGGAGATTAAAAGAAAAAAAAGAACTCGGAACGTGTGGCAACGGACCGCATGTGAACAGCAAGTAAAGCAAATCAAAACTATGTAAAAGGCGAAAGGAATTGTAAAAAAAAAGTAAAATTTTCTGGGTAGCACGACAAAAAGCGATGGTGAAAAAAGAGGCAAACCGTCGGTTTTGGGAGGGGACGCGGTAGAAGGGGGTCACCTGACCACGAAGGCAAACGTACCATCAACAGTGAGTGGAGCAAATACTTGAAAAAAACATAAGTGGGGAAATTGGTGCCTGCCAAGCAATCCCTGCATGCATCGGAAACGAAAAAGAGCCTTATAGCAGGGGCAGAAAAGACAGTTTTGCCATCATAAGAGAAGATAGGTCGGCTGTTTAACCGTCGAAGACTCGTCAGGGATAGGATCATAAAGGGCCGCCTGAGGGGAAAATTCCTCCAGCTCGCCAAAAGGATGCAGCGTTGTGACTGGAGGAGGAGGTAAAAGGAGAAGGCAAAGGCGTTCTAAAAAAAAGAGCGGTCTGGGGGGGAGGGGGAAAAATTAGGTTCTTGTCAGGGTTGAAGAAAAAAGAAATTTTTTTGGCGAGATATCGCGGATCCTCGCTCCACAAGGAGGGACATTAGTCAGGGGCGTGAAAACAGAAAGGACTGAAAAAATCCGTGCCTTAATGGAGGGCGGAATCGGTGTGCCGTTAATCAAGTGAGAATTCGAGGAAAAAAAGTACGGGGGGTTTGTGGCCCCTCTTCCCTTCCTGAACTAAGAAATCCTCAGCAACATGATGGAGGGGGAGGAGGAATGCCGGTAACATTTTCAAACGTGGTAAATTTTTACAAGCAAAATGGAAGGAAGGGGGGCCTACATGTGCCGAAACGTACAACAAAGAGGAGGGAGGGGGGAAAAGAAGCACACGCCAGAGTTTCGCGTAGAGGCTCCACTTGAGCAATACCAACAGCAATAGAAAGAAAGAAGAAGACCACAGGGGGATTATTAAAACGTGGAGTGTGCCGTTTGAGGGGAACAAAAGAGGCAACAAAAGAAAGTCGTTCGTACCGCCGGGGAGGGGACCTGTTTAAGTCTGCACTAGGCCGAAAGACAAGGAGTTTGTATCTCCAAAGTTCGTCCGGGGCTGAAGGAAAAAAAAAAGGGGAGCAAAGCGAGGGAACGGCTCCCAAATCCAACCCGGTAACATCCACCATCATCAAACACCTGCAAGAAAAGGCGAATAAAATCACGCCGCATCGAAAACTCTTTGGGAAAAAAGGCAAAGCCTTGAGGTCACCGACATGTTCGAAAAAAGAAAGAAAATGGTAAAGGTAATCGACTCCACCAGCCAAGGGAGACAAATTCAGGAGATGGTGTCACTGAACGAGGGGGGGACGGGACGGTAAAAAGGTCCATGAATTCGGGGACGGGAGGGAAGAGGCCTGGACACCACGCTTCGCCAAAAGAAAGGTCAGATGCGTAGCAAGGCTTTGGGTGTGGACAAAGAAGAAGAGAAAAACTGCGGTGCAGGTTTGGAACACGTTCAATCGCAGGAAAGTTCTTGTGAGGGAAGTGTAAAAGAGAAACACAATGGGGAGTTTGTGCGAGGTCACCAAGAGAGGGAACTCCAACCACAAAGTCGTAAAAGAAGGAGGAGGGGGAGGAAAAAAAAGTTCGATGTTGCCGCAAATGGTCAGAGCGAGAGAAAAAAAAAAAGGGGAGAAAAGAGATTTACAACCGCTAAAGAGACAGGGTGCTGACACAGAGAACTGGCGTTTTACGACTTGGGGGGAGGGGGGGGGAGGCTAACTGGGTGGCCACGACCAAAAAAAGAAAAAAATGTTTTCTGGAAAGGACGGGTAAGGGTGTCGTGAAAAAACGCCGAACAAGCAGAGGGAATGATTTTCTGCCACACAGAGAAAGGAGGATAGAGAGAAGAAGGACCAGCCGCGCCTTTCGAATAGGAAGACGGAAAACAGGCTGCGAATAATGAAAATCCTGGGGGGACTGGGACATGCACAAAGCGCCAATTCCAAAAACAAAAAAACCATAAGAAGACAGCGGCGAAAATCGGTGGGAATTTCTGAGCGAAAAAGGCTTACAGGACTCAAACTATTGCAAGACGACCTGTCTGGACCCGCAAGAAAAAAAAGAGGGGAAAGAGTGGAAAGGAAGGTTCGCGATGCGCCAAGGGTCAGCAGCAGGGGGGGGGATTGGTGTCTGTAAAGGGAAAAGGGGGGATCCCAAAAGAAAAAAACTGGGGTGGTTGCACGGGCAAGGACAGTCCCCGGGAGAAAAGGACGCAAAAAAGCAAACGCGATCTTTCGGATCAAAAAAAAACAAAAGGACCCTTCGGGAAGACGACGAAACGAGATGATGAAAAAACGAAAGGGGGGAAGGAGAAAAGGCACACCGCCAAGTTGGAAGGAAAAAGGGAGGATGAGTTTAGTCAGGGGGTTCGGAAGGAGGACGGGGCTACTATACACTCACGGCTAAGTATGGGAAAAAGTATCCCGGTTGACGTTTTCTGTCCACAGGGAAAGAAAAATTTGTGATTGGAAAGCAAGAAAGAAGAAAACGGCAGTGGAAAACTTCACTCGACCCGACCGGGTCAACGGATGGAAAAAGGGAATGTGAGTAGTAAAGGGTAAGAGGTGCCCACAACAAAATGGTAAAAGGGGGAGAAGAATAAACTTTTGGGCACCTGCAACGACTCTGAAAACCAAAAAGCAGTAACTGAAAGTTATAAGGGGGGATGAAGGGCACCGTCCCGCAACATCCTTCCGTCTGGGGGGGAGGAAGAATAAAAGTATCTCGTGAACCAAATGCCTAAGAACCAGACTTAACCGGAAACAGAAAACTAGACTCGCAAACCGCCGGGCTAAAGGTTAGGGGGAGAGAAAGAAAAAAAGCGCCGTTATCAGTTTCAAAAAAAGGGCAAAACCAAAAAAATCACCTTCCTCGCTGGAGACGTTCAACCTTTGAATGACCGGAACCGAACTAAGGAACCGGCAGCGTCGGCTTCAAAGAACCGGGAAAAAAGACACCGAGCCAGTGCTGCTAAGTGGACCAAAAATGGAAGGAACGAAAGGTCTCTAATGGCATGTCGTCGAGAAAAGAGGAGTTGGAAAACAGGACCCACGGATGTATAAAGGCGGGGAGCATCATTGGTGTTAAGGGTCACAGCTGTAATGTTTCACGGGTCCCACATCTCAAGAGAAGAAACAACCGAGGTGTTTCCTGGGAGGACCGGAAAAAAAGGTGGCCAGGGGAGAACCAAGAAATCTGGCAAAGGGAGGTTTTCACAGTCCGATGTGACCTAAAGGTTTGAAGGGGGGTGAAAAAAGAGAAGGACACCCACTGCTAGGCAGTAAAAAGCGGAAGGGGGGGGAAGAGAGGGGAACAAGGGGGAACGGTTGTGGAAGCTAAAGGCTAGAGTACTTTAACAACCTTAAGTCTGTGGTAGATGTCCGAGCCGAAAGGACCCAGATTTTTCTGGAGGGACAGGAAAAAAAAAAAGTAGGACCTTCCCTACCTTCAGGAAGACGGTTTTCGCCTTAACATGCCCAGACCGGACCATGGGAGTGAGATGACAAGAAAAAAGGAGACGGAAAACACCTTGCTACCAAAAAACAGGCGACCATTGGAAAGGAAAGCCAAGGTGGTTTTGAAAAAAAAAAAAAAAAAGTTGGAGCCTCCCTAAAAGACGGAGGGTTTTTCAGAACCAAAAAAACACAAACCGAGATTAAAAAGGGAGAACCATGAGAGACAGGCCCGGCTGACAAGAAAATGAAGCACGGCTACGTTCGGGATTGGGGAGGAAAAGGCGTCACCTGGTTGAACCGACCGCGGAGGGTTAAAAACAAAAAAAAAAGGAAAACAACGGGAAGGCCCACCTGAGGAGGTAGAGCAGGTACGTGAATGTGCCCCACAGGTCTCGAAT
>Ga0179593_1735260_pt1 | contig 22111 bp, 25 predicted proteins | sample CZODoug2_1_08_16_FD_185931 | JGI IMG/M metagenome (GOLD analysis project Ga0179593, IMG submission 185931) | Vadose zone soil fungal communities from Angelo Coast Range Reserve, California, USA - CZODoug2_1_08_16fungal (PacBio error correction) | ecosystem: Environmental > Terrestrial > Soil >...
CAAGGCCTTTTGTTTACAAAAGAAAAAATTGGCTGAAACGGGGGGGAGTGTACGGGGTCGGACGAGAGCCCGAGCGCGATGAAAACGATTCGGGGACTTGTCATCAAAAAAAAATAAGCCTAGAAGAAAAAGTTCGTGGACTTAAGGGGGAAGCGAACGGTGCAGCCATGGGTGGAGATGGCGGTGCCAAAAACCAAAGGGGACTGGGGGGGGTTTGTTCCCGGGGTAAAAAAAAAAGAAATCTGCAGTGGTAGAGGCCTAACAAAGGGTTTGGAAAAAATAGCGTCAGCACTTCACGAGAATTGTTTGGAAGTCGAAAAAACGGACGGGCCCAGGGACGGGTAACGGGGACTGACGTGAGCGCGCGGGGAAAAAACTCACGGGGAGGACCCTGGATTGGCAGTGCACAAGGGTGAGCAGAAAAATCTAACGCGTAACAAAAGCGAAAAAAACGAGAAGGCCGTGTGAAGGGGGGGAGGAGTCCGAGGAGGGATAAGAAGCAAGGAAAGCGTAGTGCATAAAATGGGGAAAATCTGAGTTTTGGAAAAGCGTGTGTCGGGAGAGAACCTGGGGCACCAGGTTTAAAATTGGACAAAAACTAAAAAGTCGTCAAAGTTAAAAAAGCCATTGGGGTTCTTAAGCCTGGGGCTGAAAAAAGCACCAAGAGTCAAAAGAAACAACTCATAGAAAAAGGGGTGCCATCCCGTCGCAAGGGGGAAAAAAGGGCAGTTATTCTCCACGGCGGCAGGATCGTACCGGCCGAAGTTTTGAGAAGTAAAAAAAGGTCCAAGCTGGGGAGCGAGAGGGGGGGGTGCTCATGTGGAAGCCGACCAAGAAGCGCCCCTGCAAACAGGTAGACCAGCATACACAAGCAAACCAACGGGGGTAAAGAGTGAGGGGTTCGACGAAGGGGGTCATTGGTTGACCGTGAGTGAAAAACAGCTCCGCCTGTGGAATGAAAAGCGGCAATGGAATCCTGGGTACTTCTCCCCTACACGAAGGAGACGTGCAAAAATTCGAAACATCTGGGTTGTTTTAGGGCTAAACAACACAAAATAAGCTCCTAACAAGTCAAAAGAGCCCTCCTGAAACCCATGCAAGCAGGGGGATATGCTCTAAAAAAGCTCGTGAACCTGGTCGGCTTCTTTACAATGCCAACCATAGAAGTCCGCTTTCAACGTCCCTAAGGGTTGAGAGGGGTTGGTAAAGAAAGAAAACGACTCCGACAGGGTGCAGCGAAGCTCCCCAACCGTCAAAACTCCTTCTAGCCCAAGCCATCCGGAGAAAAAAAAAAAAGCCTCTCCATGGACTTCCTGAAAAGGAGAGTTAGATAAAAAATCCACATCCACCAACCGGAACCAATCGGCCTACTTGTACCCGAAGGGACCAAATCTCCGGGGAAGTTGTAAAATGCAACACACCACGAGACAAAACCACGGGGCCGGATACGTTCATCAGCTCGGTCAACAGGGACGGAGGGGGAAAACCGAAACTTCACCCTATCCAGGATAAACCCAGGAGAGCCCCGGCACCCTCCGTGACACTACTAAGTGAAGCTTGGTGATTATTCTGGTCTTGCACATACTACGGGGGGCCGAAAAGAAAACGCCGCAGGGGAAAGGGCGCGAAAGCCGTCGAATCGGTTAGGGGGAAGGGACCAAAAACCACGGCAAACGCCATCGGGGGTGAAGGGGGGCCTCGAAAATCACAAACCGGGCCGTCAAAAAACATTTCTAAAGACAAACTTTTTCGTGGCAACTTGGGGGGGAGCAAAGAAGAAGAGTCGGGGGCTACATTTTGGAGGCGTGGACATGGCCCATCCGAAGACCTAACTACACTTCCCACGACTGGGGGGCATCGAGCAAAGCTATCCGCTCTAGGAAGGCAAGAGGCTTTTGAGGGTTAGAATCCTGCAATAAAGGGGCTCAAGATTGTGCTGAGGATTTAGGAGGAAAATCGAGAAGTGGGAAGCAAAGGAGTATAGGGAGTCGAAAGAAATCGGTCATCTTGGGGGAAGGATTGAAGGGTCAGACGTCACTTAGGGTAATACCTCGCTCTCTGGACTCCGGCCGAGAAGAGGTTGGTTTTCTTCGGGGTTTCCACCCTTCGGACTACAACCAAACCTGAGGCACTGCCAGATAAAATAAAAAAAGTTAAAATCGGGGGGGCGGACAAAAAAAAAATGTCCTCAAAAGGCTGGAGCCGGGGTAAAGCAATTTTAAGGCGGAAATGGTAGGGAAAAAAACATACTTTGGGGGAATTGTTTTCTAACACGTCGATGTGACGGAGAGGAAAGAGGACCCCCGAAGGGGTACTGCAGGGGATCAGTTGGATTTAAGGTGCTGGGGAAAATTGCAGACCAAGAGTTAGGAAAACTGGCTGTGCCCGACAAGACCATCGAGAAGAAACGCATAGAGGAGAAAGGGCCGGACGGCCCCTGGAATCCCGAGGGGGTGCTAGGAAGGTATGGGGAGGCAAAGCACTGGGGCCGAACTTTACGGAAAGGAAATTCAAAAAGAGCTGGGCCTCCCGAAAGAGGACGTGGGCTCAAAACCCGTCAGCACCACGATTCAAAACAAATCGCAGTTGGGGGGTTCGTCCTCGGACTGCTCGGAAAAAAAAAAACGGAGCAATCCCAGGCAGAACAAGAAACGCCGAAAAGAGATGAGCCCTCCTCACGGGAGGGGGAAAAGGAAAAAAGCAGTATCGGGGACCGAGGGGGAAGGGGGGATCTTCACCAAGATCTGAGCTAGAAGAATGGACACCTTCTAACCCGTGGGGGGAGGAACTAGCGAGAGGGGTCAAGAAAACCTCCTGTTCTCTATGGATTCCCAAACATCAGAGAGGAATCTGGTTCGAGTGGGGGGGGGGGTCCTCCCGAGGTGATCTCCCTTCGAGAAAAAAAAATCGAAAGCGAAAAAAAGGACCGTCCGGGCCCGATGTCTTGGGGGGGGACATTACAAGGGTTCAACCACGATCGGCAGGGCTTCAAACAAAGACGAACAACACCGTCAAGGTCCCCCGGAAGGACCGTGGGAGGGCGAGGGGGGCCCTTAGGGTACGTGAGAGGGGCCAACCAGAAGAAAAGTCAGTAATCGCCGGGGCACGGGCTTCAATTAAAGTCCGTGCGGGGGAGGTGTCCAAAACGCAGGGAAAAGGGTTTCAAAAAGTCTGAGGGATAGGTGGGGACAAAGAGGGAAAAACCTCAGAACCTCCGTGGAGAAGACCACGTTGGGCCGGGAAGTGGCTTCCCGAAGTTTCTCCAAGGTGCAGGGGTTTGGGGGGGAAAGACGTCGTTGTGAAAAAAAAAAAACGCAGTGATTTGGGTCACGCCGGATGGGGGTCAAAAGAATCATGAGGCCGTCGGACCGGGGTACGATGGGTTTTTAATGGCCGGGCTTTGTGGGGGAGACGGGGGCGGTATCACCCAAGTCCAAGGGAACGGGGGAGCGGTAGAGGCGGTACGACTAGAGTCGAGAAGGCCTTTCTGGCAAACAAACCTCTGGGGGGGGACACGCCGTTTGGCAAAGGGAGTTTGTCTCATGTCAAACCTGGGGGGGCCATCTCTAACGTCCAATCAATGAGGCTTGAAAAAAAACGCCGGCGCCGTAGACAAGTGGGGGGGGGGACCATTTGGAAAGACAGTAGATTTCATAAAAGAAAGGCGGCAGTCGTCGGTTTTGGGAGGGGGGGAAGCCGGCTGTTGTGTCTGGGTGCGGGAGGCCAGACTCTTTCAAAACGAAAAAGTAGGGGGGGTCTCTCTAATGTGTACGGCCACCGAGGAAATTCTCGGGTCAATAGGATACGTCCGTTGGGGTATCAATCAAGAGCGTCGCCGGTTCCAGAGAGGGGGTCCGGTTACCCGCTTATTTAATCGAAATGGGCATTGGGAGAGGAGTGGAGGGGGACGGTTGTCAGACATCGCCCGAGATCCAACAAAGGTGACCCCACGGGGGGGGGAGTGGGGTGGGTCCAACAAGAGGGATTTTGGAAAAACCCCCTTGAAAAGGAAATATTCAACCAGGAAACTCTGGGAAAAAAGAATACCTAAGTGAATATAACTAGAGAAATACCAGAGAACGAAGATTCTCACAAGTCGCCAAACAAACATCTCTCACGTATAGGAGGAAAAAAAAGGTCGGGGGAACCACCAAAAGAAACCCGATGTTAAAAAAAGGGGGGAAAAAAAACACAAAGCCGGGGGGGGAAAAAACCCCATAAACATCAGAGGGGAGTGACGGAACGACCATGATGAAAAAGGGATCTCGCGGGAAAAAACTAATTCCAAAGTCTACTCCCTTCAAAAAAACCAAATAAAGATTGACATTCTAACGAGCCTGACCCTAACCGCTGAGCCAAACCGACCTCAACGGCCAGTTAAAAGCGAAAACACGGCCATCTTTCAAAAAAAACGCCAGTTTGGGAAGATTACTAACGCGAGGGGGAAACGCGCAAATCACGATATAAAAACTTGAATTGGGGGAGAGGGAAGGACGTCCGGTGGGGGTTCGAGAAATAAAAAACAAAAAACAGGAGAAGGGGTAAGTGAAGATCGGATCACCTGGAGGCAAAAATACGGTGCGAAAAAGGACAGGAAACCGGGGGGCAAGTAAATGGAAAAAGACTCCGCATGTTATTTCCAGAAACGAGCGGGGAACTGGCGAGTCGAAAGAGGGAGTAGGGATTACGACAAGGACGGCCAGTCCCCCGAAGCCTGAATAAGGGGGGGGAATAAAAAGGCCTAATGGGGGACCTCTTCAAAACCCTTCCAAAACGTCAGGGAAAGTGGGAGACTGGGACAGGGGTTCACGGTTTGACCACCCGGAGACGAGGTGAAAAGGTCTCGGGGGGGGCCTTTAACGGGAGCCCTACGGCTTTCGAGCAAAAACACCACACGCAAAAACATTGAAAAAAAAAGAGAATCCGAATCGCTTGAAAAGCAAAACAGAGCCGCACGCCTGGCGTGGGGAGAGTGGGGGGACGCGAGTCCTGCAAGGAACCAAGATAGGCCTGCGAAGAGGAATGGGGGGGGAAAGGGGAAAGTCTCAGTGGAAGGAAAAACTAAATCCTGGGGTTGCAGGAGTCAAAGGTTATTGGGCGGCCGGGATGCGGTGTGTCCGCCGACTTAGCGACTAAAAAAGGAGACTTTCACTCTACCCCCAGCGCCAATAACAAGACAAAAGCTCCACATCGAGGGGCCCCTTGAAACATAATCACAAAACCGGGAGCAGTGGGGCCCGGTCAAAATCAAAGGCTATGAGGGGAGTTCCATAATGCAGAGGACGGAAGGGCAACGAGGTGCTGCTTGAGGTCCTTCTAGACAGCGACGAGCCGAAGGTGGCCGTAAACAGAAATCCTCCGCAGGAGGCACCAGCGGCCATCACGGAGCCGCTTGTGGTGTGTGGGAGGACAGTTTTCCAGTCAGTTGCGTCGAATCCTAGTCTTCTACAACTGGGACGAGGGACTTCAACCACATTTTGGCCTCCTGGGATTATTAAAACCAAATCTTAGAAATATTTGAATACCCACCACACGGAAGGATTGCGCATAGAAAAGGGAATTGGAACGGGTCTCCGGAAAACTAAAACGATAATTAGGATAAAAAGAAAGGGACCCCCACCCACTCATGAGGAAACTGGGTAGAGGGGTGGAGGGGAAAACAAGCATATAAAGAAAACTCGGATGCGGAGCGCAGAACCTGGGCCGATTCGGTGTCTTTGGAGTAGGAAGAGGGTAAAAGGGAAAAAATATCGAGGGCAAAAACCTGAGTACCACCCTTCAGCGGATTTCTGTTCGTCGGGGGTCCAACCAAAGGGGCTCCCGAAGGGGACAAGAAAGACAGACTCCCAACCGCAAGAAGACCGTTCTACGGTGTGGGGTTAAGGAGAAAAAGACACCGTAAAGGAACAAGAAAGTCAGGAACCTATCACTGATTTACCGGGAAGGATGGTGAAAAAGGAGAAGACAAAATATTAGGGACACGTTCCCGAAATAAGGAGGGATGGGTGGGGGGGAGGAACGCCAAACTCAAACCGGTAGACTGTCAGAAACTCGGTACGAAAAGAGGGTCACAACGAAGAGTGGATTGGGGGGGTTCGATTTTAAAAGAAGCGGGCATGGGGTGGGGGGTAGACAAAAAAATCCCTCAAAAGCAGCGAGAGCAGGGGGTGCTTGTAGAGATAAAAAAATCTTCAGAGAAACGGGGGGGTCCCAGCCTAGGGACAGTGGGTTGAAATGACACCGTTTTACAAAACACCGCTGAAACGGCTGTGGGGGGGGGACCACAAGAGGGGTGCGACAAGCGGAACGAAAAAGGAAAGCGCATCGCCTACTCAAACCCCTCCTGAAGCTCAAACCACAACAACGGAGAGGGAAGAGCCTCGCGGAAAGGCAAGTTCGTGGCGCGGGGACACGCACTGGGGGACGAATCCAGCCCAAATTAAAGGAAAGTTGGCAAACGGGGGGGGGTGGGGCTCCGGAAAAAAAGGAGTTGATTGCGAACAGTTCAAAAGACTAGGGTGCTCGTCCGAAACAATAGCAAGGAAAAGCCTTCTCACCGGAGGAAATTTTTATGAAAATAATGGACACTCTGGAGGGGGACTCTAAGGGGAACCCCTTTTGGGAAGGCAGGGGGTAAAAGGCACGGACCTGAGAACTGTTTGGGGAAGTGTAAGCCTGGAGGACCCCCTACGGCGGATATACTTTCAAAGAGAGCGGGTCAGGTGAGCACAAAGAAAATCGAAGGGGCAACTCTACGTATTCCAAGACGACGGCATTGTCAAGTCTACTGGTGACTCAAGGCACAATCCACCTAACTGTGGTTTACGAGCGTGGAACAAAGTTGAGGCAAGTTGGCCTGGCCGCGGGCCAAAAAATGATACTACAAAGGGGGGGAAAAGAGTTTCGAACATCAATGGGTTCGTAAGGTCCCCGGCCCTTCTTCCACCCACCTTCCATTTCTATTCAAAAACGAAAAGAAAGGACTCGATCAAGTTGCACGTGGGGCTCGTGATACGGCAATAAGGTCAATGTCGGCAAGTAGTCAATTCTGGTTGAAGATATTGATCACAAGGTGTGGTTCACGTTATACGCTTAGACTCGGGATATTATCTTTTGATCGATGGGGGGAAAGAAACAAAGGAGTAAAAGCCTTGTATCCGGACCATTCAATGGGGGGGGAAACCCGTGCACCGGGACAGCCCACACTACAGAGACCCCCGCGAAACAACCAGGCAAACTCGGGGCGGTTGGAATACAAACAAAGGGGGAAAAGAAGTCACGGTTTTTAAACGCAGCCGGAACTTCTCGGGGACAAATACTACTACTAAAAAAGAAGGGCGTCCGGGGAAAAATGTCTCAGGTGGGCTAGGAGGCATCGGACAGATGTATAGGAAAAAAAACAAGGAGGTCCTCTATTCGACAGTTCCAAATGGGCCCAAAACACGATTTCTCTAACGCTTAAAAAAGGGGCCAGTAAAGCTCGGCAGCTCGGGTCCCCAACAAACATCCCAAGAGGGAGGGCCTGATAGACGCATAAAAAGGACCGCGGGGGTCCTACCACATCGACGAACCGTACCGGTGTTATCCCTAAAAAAAACGTGCGTACTTTCACGGCCACGGGAACGGGAAACAGACGGCAAAAGAGCGGGGGGCGCAGGAGGAATTAGAGCGGAAACTCACCAATATGGAGCCACAGAGGTTAACCAAACGAAGGAGGGGAGAAGGGTGGGAAGTGGCGGAAACGCGAAAAAAAGGGGAGATCATCACGGAAGGTTCTTAAAAACAGCCGCCCTGAGCAATCCGCATAAGACATCGTAACCTCTAGAACTTGAACAAAACTGGGGGACTAGTGAGACATCGAAAAGAAAGGGACCCAACGTGAAACCGCTCACAAAAAGCGAGTTCTCAGAAGGTACTCGTTTTAAAAGGCGTGCCCGCAAAGCCTCAAACTCGTCCAAAATGCAATACGCCGAAAAAACATCGTGGGGGGAACCAGCTTATTGGGACGCGGGAGGGGGTGTAAACCACAGCTCGTGACCATCAACTGGGGGTTCAACGGGAAGAACGGGGACCTCACTTAAAAACAGGGCGGCTTGAAGCACATGAACTAATAGGTTACAAAAACGGTCAAAGCGGGACGGAAGGGATCGCAAAACAAAGGTGATCGGGTGAGGGCGAGAACAAACAAATCGCCGGCTACGCGCCGGTAACAAAGCGAAATTGACAGCGCGGGCAAAAAGTCTGGGACGTGGGCTCCTCGAACGAGCAAGAAGCGTAATCCCGGGGGGAAATAAAAACGGTCCGTGAAGGGGTGTGACGTTCCGAGAGACGCACAGCGGCTCCACAGAAAAATTTGTAGTGGGCCGGCCTACCACACAGGGGGGTTAGTATCAACAAAAAAAAAACAGCGAACAGGGCGTGGCCCAGCAAACAGGCAAATCAATGGGCAGTCGGCACGGACCCCTTGTGTGGAATATAGATTGAGCGACGGACGGGTCGTAAGGTTTGCAAAAAAAAGAGGAACTGCGATATCCGACCCTTTCAAAACCAAAGTGGTCTCGACGCCAGGGCTGCCAAGGGTGACAACCCTCGCGTGGGGGGGGGGGGTAACTTTGAAGAGAAAAATTCGCGAACCCGTTCAAGCATATCAAAAGAAAAACATGTCGCTCATCGGAACAAGATCAGCGGGACCAACCGAAGGAAAAACGATGGGGAATCGTCTACGGCGAAGATAAAAACGGACTACTACAAACCGGGATTTTACAGGGGACGATCAGGCGTAACAACGCTGGGGGGGGGGTGGCACATCAATCAAGCAAGGAAGGGGGACGAAAAAAGAAAAAAAAAAAAAAAAAATGGGGAAAGTGCACTTCGAAAAGTGACAAAGGCTCCCGACGACAAGAAAAAATGTGCCCTCCTAGTGAAGGGGGCGTCAATGGAAACCCGAAGAAAACGGCCCGGGACGTGTCAGCAAATGAGGGGGAAAGGGAAAAGGAAACCCCAAAGGGGCGGTAATTGTGGGCCAAGCGGGCCAAAAGGATCTGTACGGGAAAACGACAGGGGAAGAGAAGGTGCCCCTGAACTACGCGGCAGTCGGGGGGGGGATCCCGAACTCAAGGGAAGACCAACGAACCAAACCCATTACAAAAGCAGACCGGTCAAACGACCGGCTACAGGATATGACGACCCCCAAACAACTATGGATTTCCCAAACGACACCAACCTGATAATCCACTGAACGAAAAACGGAACTATGCAAGAGAAGGAAGAGATGGTGGGACAACCGATGGCATGTAATCCAGAGACGTACTCCGAATTGAAAAAAAAAAAGAGAGGGACACCAAAAAAAAACGAGGGGTAAATTAGCCAGAAGGCTTCTAAATCTCTGAAGCCGAAAAATACAACTTGAGACGGAATGGCACCCGACTAGCTGAAAAAACTCGACGGCACGTTTGGGACGACTTGTCAAGGAAAACTGGGCCAGGGATCGTGTCGAAACGAAAAGTGGACACTCCAAAATACAATTTGATAATCAGAACGCCGGTGTGACGGCTAGAGGGACGGAATACATGCGTTAACCCCTCAGAGGACAAGTAACAAAAGGGGGGTCCCAGACACGATACCAGAACGATCGAAGACGGTCATCTTCAGGGACTAAAAAAAGGAGAAAAGTCGTAAAGAATCCGAACCCCGCCGACTACCATGCGTCTAATCGGTCCATGACAAAAGGAGACAAACCTACAAAAAAAAAGGCTGCTCCTGGGTGTTGACTTACCAAAGACGAAGGACAGCGGGTGAGGGGGGGAGGGAGGGGGGGAGCGGAAAGCCTCGATCCAGGAAGATTTTGAAGGGAGAAAAAGGGGTGGCCGGGGAGGTGCGGGGCCAACTCCCCGATCGCGAAAAAAAAAACCACCACGAGCTCAAAATCGAAAGAACCAAGTCGACCGGGGAAAAGCTAATTGACAGCCAATACGGCCGGAAGGGAGGGAATAAAAGTTCTGCTCAGGTCAGAAAGAAGAGCGAAAATAAGCAAGACAAAAAGCATCAAATGTGATGGGCGCAACTTGGCAACGAATGAGAGGTCTGCGATGACGGGTCAACGGTTGAATTCTCAGACCAAAGAAAACGAATAGGAAGGGAAAGCAGCAAAGAAAACGCACATCAGAAAAAGGGCAAGACCCCTTTTTGGGTAAGCGGGGGGGGGGCACAATTTGCGGAAAATTCACAGCGCCTCCAAACGCTTCTGTAAAGGGCGTAAGGGTTTTTTTTTCAAACGAATAAAAAGAAGAACCCAAAAACCACAGAGGAGAAACGGGAGACCCGACGATAGAGTGGGGTCGCTGTAAGAGGAGCGCTAACCCGATCTACCAGGCCTCTCAAAACTGGTCCATGGGCACTTAAAAATAGGGGCCGCCACAAAGAAATCACCGGACGCAGACAGACTTGAGCACAAAGGCGGTAATTCTCCATATAGCAGGGGGGGGCCATTAAAAGGAAGTAAAGGCGCGAAAAACAACTGAGGTGTGATGCATTCAGGGCAACGGCCCGTAAAGCCAAAAAAAGTGAAGTGTAAAAAAAAAACGACCCAGAAAAATGGTGCGAAAGGCTAGCTAAAGTGAGTCCTGGGGGAAGAAAAGCGCACGACACGAAGGGCAAACAGTTGGTTTAAAGCCTCCCGCAACACCGGAAGGCACAGAAGGGGCGCGTTTATTTGAACAGTACAGAGTCGTAATCAGCGCTGAACAGCGCCCGACCTGTGGGCCTGGGGGTATCATAAATCAAAAAGGGCGGGGGGAAAAAAGGGAGTGTCCGGGACGGAAAGGGGTTAGCAGCGGGGTTGGTTTGGTTGGAGAGAGAGGAAAGGGGAGACGATAGAACAATTTCGGAGGTAGTAGAGAGCTGATAGGTCAACCGGATACTAAAGGCGTGGGTAAAAACGCCGGAAACATGCCGGCTGGGAAAAAAGCGATAGGCGGACCCAGCACGGAGGAGCGGGGAAGCAAAAAAGGATTTGGGGGCACAGGGGGGGGCACAACGAGAAATACGGAGGGGTTCGAAAGGCGGCTTCTGAAAACGGGAAGTGTCTCAAAGAAGGTTCCAAAAACGTCAAGTGGGTACGGAGTCTAAGAAACGACACAATTTCATGGGGGGAAGGAACACCGAAAACCTCAAAGGGGTGCGACGTGTATTAAGTCAAGGGGGGACTTTGACTAAAAAAAAAAAAGAAAGTAAGGGGAAAAGTCGGCTGAAGGAGGAAGAGTGAGAAGAGGCGGGGGGACGGGGGGGGGGATCACCAGGCCTTCAAGGGCACCAATTTCCAGGGTGGAAAAAGACAGCATACACCCAGTTTCAAAAAAAAAAAAAACGCAGGTTGAAAAAAAAAGGAGGAAGACCACACAGGGGTGAAAAGGACCGAACATTCCTAGTACTCATGCCCAAACAATCAGGAGTATTACTCACAGGAAACGGGGGGAAGGGAAAAGAACAAAACAGATCGGCCATGTTTACTTTTTCGGGGAAAAGATCGCGACTTGGTAGGTCGTCGATCGAATGAAATCCAGGGATACTGCTCCACAAAGCACTGGAAAAAAATTGGTGGGGAGACGAAGGGAAAAAGCAAGGACCGGAGATATAACGTGAACAACAAAGAAGGAAAAAAAGCAACCAGCAACGGGAAAAAAATATGGGTAGGAAGGAAAGGAGTGAATTCGTGGTCCGTGAGAGAGAGAAACCAGGAGAACCCCGCAGGTTTTTGTAGACTGGGGGGGGTCAGGAAAAAAAAGGCCCAAAAGGACTAAGAGCGCCACAAGAAACCCGGAAAAGACAGAGAAAACGGTTTTTTATACAAAGAGACGCTCCGTCGAAAGAAGGGACAGAATGACAGCACAAAAACACCCCTTGAAAATTCGGAGGCTGTTAAAAAAAAAACAGCCTGTCGCTCACGGGGAAGCCGGGGAGAATCCGAACTGTGGAGCATGTCAAAGCGACGACGCGCCGACAAAAAACCAGCGAGAGGGGGAAGAAAAAACCAATCAATGGACCTAAACCCGCCCATTCCAGACCAAGAGGACCAAGTCAAGAAGTAGATAAAGACACAATTCTCCGCCAAAGAAAGGAAATCCGAACACGAAAGGGAAGCAAAGGGGAAAACGCGGGGTCAAACCGTCGACAAAAGCAAAAAAGAAACAAACACTTCCAAAAATGCAAAAAAAAAAAAAAACTACCCGGGGTTCATCGACAAACGTCGAGGGCGACGGAAGGTCGCAAAAGAGGAACGAAAAAAATCGCAAGGAAGAAAGGTCCACAAAAAAAAAAGGTCCAAGTTGTAGCTTGAAAAAGGGGGTCCGATTCAGATAGAAAAAAACAAAGAGGACAGATGAAGAGGGGAAAACGCTTTTTTCAGAGGTCAAAAAAGAAGGGGGGAGGGTTAGTTGGTGGAAATCAAAACCCCGGGAGGAAGGGGGAGGATGGAAGACCTTGTTTAAACGGGAACCTCAAAGGTGCCCGCGGTTCAAGTGAAACCCCGGGGACCCGCGGGGTTCAAAATGGGGGAGTTTCAATTGCAAACCCCCTGGCTGGGGGGGGTCAAGAGGAAATACTTTCAGGAAAGCAAAGGCACTTAGAACTTTACGCGGGGGGGGGTTGTCCTTCAGCGAAAAATAAGGGAAGGTTCCAAGGTCGAAAATGGCACGGTAAAATAATAGGAGCTATTTTTAAGCTCGACGATGGATGGAAAGTTGGGAGAGAATGTGAATGGACTCAAGGAACATCGGGGCTGGGGGAAAAAAAAGCAAGGCGTACACTATGGAAAAAGAACTAACTTACCTTGGGGGTACAAGACTACCTTAAAATATTCGGGAGAAGGGTGGGACTAAAGGGGCCAGAAAAAACGCGGGTAGGATGAAAAAAAGTGGGAAATCTGTCGGAAAAGGGGAAGTCGTGTGCGCCGCATAGAAACGAACGTTTCTGGACGTTACCTGAAAAACTTCAGGGGAGCATGGTTAAAAAAAAACGTTTTTCGGATAAACCGAAAAAGACGTTTCCTTAACAAAACAACCGAAGTCCAAAAAATGCAATTAACCACATTCAGTTTGAACGAAAGAACGGTTGCAGCAGGGGGCCAGGTGTGCTCAAGAATGAGACAAGGCCTGATTTCACAGGAAGTACAAACAAGGGAAAAAGCAAAGCGAGTAGCATCGGGGGGATGCCGACAAACCGAGGAGAGAGAAAAAAAAAAAACAGACACCAGGAAGAAGACAGTGGGTGGAGGGGGGAGGGGGCGATTTAGAACGGGAAGGTGTTTGGTGTCTCCGGGGGCACTAGGGAAGAGGAAACAACAATCTCGGCCAAGGAAAAAAATCTAGGTTGGGACGGAGGATATTAATACCTACGGAGAGAAGTACAGGATACGGTTCAAACGAAAGACCAGAAAAATACAATGGGTGGGGGGAGGGTTCAAAGCGAAAAACAAAATCAAGGTGGGCATAATCAGAAATCAATGAGGAACACTAATCTGCAAGTGCCAAAAAATGCCCGTGGAAAGTCCCTGCGGAACTGGAAACGTGCTTCTTAACATGAAAGGAAAAGCCTCTGGAGAAAAGGAAAATGTGGAGGACCAGGAAGTTTGGGGTGTGCAGAAAAACAGACTCGCAAGTTTCGAAGAAAAAGTTACCCCGAAGTCAGCCAAAAGTGAAAAAAAAATTAGATGGATAATCCGGCAAAAACCCCAATCGTCTAAAACAGGCCCGAAACTAATTGTCTGAGGGGGGGACTTCTTATCAGGGCCTACAAAACATAAAAGAAAAATGAAGCCACGTCGCCTCAACATAAGAGTAAAAACCTAGAAAAAAGACCGCTCCCAATTCCATGCATTTCCGAATGATTTGCACCCGAGGGGGCAAAACCACTCTTAAGAAGAAAAGGTTGCCAGTGAACAGGAGTAACGAAATGGGCAAAAAATAACGGACGTCCTTCAAACAATGTAAAAAAAAGAGGTAACCGGGGAAAAAAAATCAACCCCCTGAAAAGGTCAGGAAAAAAAAAAACAAACGCGTACGGCTACCGCCTTGGGGAGTCCACTGACTACTCTGAGGGACGGGGACCTACGGGGCCGACTCTGGAAATACTCGAGCCAGATTACGGGGTCAAGAACAGTTTATGAAAGTAATATGACACCACGAAAAAAAAAACCTACACAAGCATAAGGGGGGGGGGGAAAAGGTTGGCCTGGGCTAAAAAAGAAAAACCTTTACGGAAGAAACCAGCGGGGGAGAGGGAAACTAAGCCAAAGGCAGTCAAGCGAGCGACCGGGTGGGCACACGGCGTGGAAAAAAGGAACAGGCATAAAGGCCGGGGCGTGAATAATCCAAACGACTTGCATGGTTGGAAAAAAAGGGCCCCCCTCAACAGGGAAACTAGACAGAGAGTTAAGGTCGAGAGGATATGCGGAAGAGGGGGAAAAAGCTCAATCGACAGGCTCCAAAAGGGCGACATCCTAAGGTAAGGGGAAGCATAAAGAAAAAGGGGTCCGTAGAATTGAGAGTCGGTTCTAGGGGACGTTTGGCAAATCAAAGAAACCGGAAATCAAGCTGACTAGGGAGCTAATTTCTCCTTCCTTCAGAAGTTCAGGGGGGGGGGGGACTAAAGGGGTAATTATTGATTGGGCACCAACAAAATCAGGGACTCCAGCAGAAGAGAAGGAAAAAAAAAATCAGAGTTCAAAAAGCTTGCCCCAAATCGGTATAGGGGAACTCTCAGAGGATGGGAGGTGTAGTTACCTATATTGGGGGGGGGGGGGTAACCGATCTCGAGGATCAAAAAAAAAAGTCCCAAGAGGGGAAAAAGGGATGGCGCGAGGTTTGCTGGGAAAAAAAAAACATCGTATAAAATTTTCCGATAAAAAAGGGCAGACCTGCTGTAGGGAGGGGAAAAAGACTGTAAGAATCTATTGAAGCGACGCATCAATCCGTTCGTATTACGGACGGAGTAAAAAAAACGTCTTTGCCGGGGACGGGGGGGGTGGCAGAAGTGAGAGTACCAAGAAAAAAAAGGAGCCGTTGTGGAAAAACGGAAGGGGAAATCGAGCTTCTGGGTGTAAAAAAAACGACAAATCCGGCAAAAAAAACAAAAGGGAGGCTAAAAAAAACAAAAGCCAACAAAAGAAAACGAATTCCGGGGAACAAAACTTTTGGGAAGTCTACAAAAGGCATTAGGGGCCTTCACCCTCCAAAATCAAAAAAAAAAAAAAAAAAAAAAACCCCGAAACTCTGGGGATTAAGGGCCACCTGGGGAGGGTCAAAAAAGGGAAAAAAAATCCCTGAAAAAAAATGGGACTATAGTCTCAAATATACTATCGGAAATTAGAACCTAAATTGTTCAGTCAAAAAAAGGTGGGGGGGAAGGGAAAAATAGATCTCGCTTAGCAAACAGTCGACGATGCAAGCCCCATTCAACACTTCCTTTGGTTGGAGGGGGGGGGGGGGGGGAGGCACGTTTGGGGAAGGGGGACAAGCTTCAGGGAAAGCTGTATAGGTTCGATAAAAAAAAAAAAAAAAAAAAAAAAGTTAAATCACGTCCGAATACCGAAGACATTTGGGGAAAAGGGTTGGGTCACCCCGAAAAGAAAAAACGAAGGGGGGAAAAAATCAATTAAAGGAGTCCACCCGTCGAATCAACACCGGGATCCACCGAAGTCAGGGGGGCGTGAGGAGGGAAGCAACGTCAGGAAACACCTTCGGGGTTGGCGTAGGCAAATGAGGGACAGACGGGAAACGGGCAACGGCGAAATGAAAAAAAGAGGGACTGTGACAGTTCGGGGGGGAACGGATGGGTGTCAAAAAAAAAAAGGAAAGGTAATGGGGGGGGTTTGTCCAGAGGGTCATGTAAAATAAGGGAAGGTCGTGCAAGATAAGGGACAAAAAAAAGTTCCTTGAAGGCGGGATTTGCAAGGAGTCGGGGTTTCGGCCGAAGAAAAAAAGGGGGAACCGGGGGTGGTGGGGGGGAACGACAACTTGGGGGAAAGGTGGCAGGGGGGTGGGGGGTGAAATTCCATCGTTGTAACGCTTGGGGAAAAAAAAAATTGTTCAGCCATGGTCAACGCCGAATCAAAAATAGCATGAACGAGGTAGGGGGGAAAATCACGATGGGGGGGTAAATTTAATGTAAAGGGGGGTTCCTAAAAAAAATAGGTCGGATCCGGGCAAACCGGACTTATTTGGAGCACGGGGAGGTCGGACGTATAGCCGGGGAAGGCGTTCAGAAAATGAGGGGGGAAAACCAAGCTTTTGAACCAAAAAAAAAGTGGGGGGGACAGTGGTGGTGGGACAAAACACTTGCAAAAGGAACAAAATTGGAGCTGGTGGAGAAAACAAAAAAAAAAAAGCGACGAGGAGGAGGGACGGGTGGGGACAATTGGGTCGACGTGGAAAATCCGAAAAAAAAAAAAAGGGAAAAACTTGGTCCGGCGGTGTAAACGGAAAAAAAACGTTGGAAAGGGAAAAGTCCGCAGGTCCCAACACCAAAATAAAAAAAATTCGAGGGAAAAAAACCTGGGAAAAGGGGGAAGGTCGGGCCCCCCCAAAAAATGGTTGTCTCAAAAAAGTGTCCAAATCTAAAAGAAAAGTGTTTGGAATATCCCGGATCCGGAATCAACCGATGTGGTAGTCCATAGCCACGGTGGCCCGACAGAATCCGTCTTCCCGGAGACGAAAAAAAAAAAGCGAAGGGCGGGGGAGAAGGTGGAAAAATCGAACCTGAGCGAACAAAGTGAACCAGACCGGGAGAGGTAGAGTGTCCAACTCCTTGGTCAAAAGGCCGAGGAGGAAGAAAGGGGACTAAGGAAAGAAAAAGAGAAATGACCATCTGATAGAGAGAAGGCATTCAGTCCGTGGGGCCAAAAACGGACATCCTTTCCTTAAATAGATCTGATAAAATCGGAAATGGGTGAAAAGACCTAGCCACATAGGAAACCCCCTGGGGGAAAACGTGTAAAAAGACGTAATAGGAAGGGGGGGGTCTAGTAAACACCAAATAGAACACTTAGGTAATGGCAGACAAGGGGGGGGGGGGGGTCTGCCCCGAAGGGGAAAAAGGGAGCGGCAAAACTACTTTAACCAGAAGGGAAAAGAAAAATATTCGATATAACTCCGCCCGTCGTGGGCCGATGAAAAAAAAGAAGGAAAAACTCCCACGTCCCAGAATGGACTCACATTCCACAAGGGATTTTTGTGACAGGCGGCCAGGGTATTGGCCAGAAATGAAGGATAGCCCCTCACAAAGGAAAAAACCTGGTAATGGTAAGACCCCGTCCGGAAAGGGGGGACAGAGAGTACAGGGGGATACCGTAAAAGAAGGGGTGGGTATACTTGGAAAGGGAAAAGGGGGACCTGAAAGAGACCATACAAGGGAAAGGAAAAGTAAATGTACTGGAAAACAAGGAAAAGTGGCATATCTAAGGAAAAAGCGATTGGGGTACATAATCGACCACGATGGATGCGGAGGGACTACGAAATTCCGAAATGGTAGTGGAATCCGGAAAGGAGGGGGGCCAGAAACTAGTGGTAAAAAAGGAGCCAAAGATAATCCACTATGAAATGCTTGTGAAAAGTCAAAGGTACAGTTTTCAAAAAAAAGCGGGCACGGTGGGGGGGGGAAGAAAAGGGGATGTCCGAAAAAATGGAAAAATTGGATAGAACTGAAAGTAGTAAAACAGTCAAAAACTCCAATTTGGGGGGAAAAAATCGGCAAGAATACTCGTTGAAATAATTAGGGGGCAGGGGGTCCAACCCATATGAGAAAAAGGGGAGTGAACAAGCTTTTTGTGCTCAATGACTTTTGGCGGGACGAAAGGGGGGGGGGGAAAAATACTCCAATAGGAATGCGAGAGAGTGCCGCAAAAACTCCTGTTACTCCTAGGAAAAAAAGAAGGTACTTAAAGGGGCTGGGGGTCATCGTGGATGGGGGGGGGGAACACAGCTTAAAAAAGGGGGGGGTACGGGGGGGAGCCTCCTAAGACGAGGGATAGGTCAGAAAATATGTCGTTATATTGTCTCTAAAAGTAAAAAAAGACCATTCCTGAAAACTCCTCCAAAAAAGAGTGTTGAAAATTTTGGCCCTTTAAGGGGGGGGGGGAACGTCTAGAAAAAGGGAAGCAGAATTTCCAAACAAGGTCCTATGTGTCGTCGATAAAAAAAAAACGGGGAAACAATAGGATTAAAATACTATAAAACACAACCACAGGGGCCTAGTCTTGACAAGCAGAAGGAACGGAAAAAAATGAAAAAAAAGGAGGAACTGTGGGCGGACACTAAAGGAAAAAATGACCTGAACCAGGGGGGAATCACAAAAGTAGGGGGGGGAGGGGGGCTAATTCTTTGTGTCAAGTCAGAACAAGACCATATCTAACTGGTAAGGGGTCAACACAAAAGGGGGAAAAAACGGGATTGCACTCACTGCCAAGGAGAATGGGGAAACAAAGGGAGATCAAAGAAAGCACACAAAAAAATTTCCTCAATAATAAAAGGAAAGGGGGAAACAAAAAAAGAAATTCCCCCTATGAGTTGTAATCCTCAATCTACACAACGCAATAGAAACAGAAAAGGGATAGGAAAATCGAAGACCTAGTAGCACAGACAATAGTCGATGGGAAGGCAGGGGGAAAAAAAAAAAAGGTAATCGGTCACGGGGGAAGTTCCTGGGTTTGTGGGGGGGTGGAAAATTGCCCCAGGACCGGGGAGACCAAATGAACCCGAGTCAGAAAAGTCCACTTAGGAAGTTGAAAGAGTGAGAGAAAAATTACGAAAAAGGGAGGCACGGACACATTCCGCCAACAGCCTTCTACGGAAAAAATCGGTGCAATTCTTCAAACGTTGAAGGGTTGGGGATAGGGCTAAAACCGTAAGAGGGGAACCGAAGAAAGCAATGATCATCAACTGAAGGGGGGGGAAACTTAACTGACGTGATCTGACCCGAAAATGGGAACCGCGAATCGCAGGGATGTTGTAAAAGGGGAAACTAACAAAGCCCAGAATTAGACTTCGAATAAAAGCAAGAAGGCAAGGGGGTCTTAAAAAAAACCCTTGGGGGTTCAGATAGATGGAAAAAAAAGGGGTCAAAGACTGACGTAGTGATTGGTTAAACCAGGCCGCCCTCCAGAACAAAGGGTCGGGATGGATAATAAACAAAAAAAAGAGGGAGAGAATTGTGGGGGGTGGGGCAATCCTCAGGGGGGGTCAGTAAAAGGGAAAAAAAGGAAAAATACGCCAGGGGGGTGACGCCCAAAGGAGTCGGTCCGGACACAAAAAGGTTGCACCAAAAAAGATAGCAATCGGCCTTTAGAAAAAATCCTCAAGAAAAACAAAAAAACGGAATGATGAAAATAAGGAGCTATGGGTCCCTTCAATGAAAGATGACTCTGCAAGTGGGGGGGGGGACAAAGGGCGAAACGGTGCACCTGAAACGATGGGAGGACGTAAAAGGAAGGGTTAAGCACCTGGGCTTAATGACGTTGGGGGAACCTCTAAACAAAAAGAGGAATGGAGTAAAAGACTGCCCTGTAACGGCAAATTCCCCGAGCAAAGAAAAAACTGCGGGTTAATGGGGGGAAAAAAAATCTTTACAAGGAAGAAAATCCAGGGAATAACAAGACGAAACGGACAACGGGTGGGAATAAAAAAGGGGGCATAAGGTATTCCGGAAAAAGTCCATGTTGGGACTTTGGGGGAGTTCAAAAAAAGCGTAAAAATCAACCTCGGAAAGGAAAAGGCACGGCCATGTCATTCGGGGAGAATAAGGAGAAAGGAAAAAGAGAAGTTAAGGGGGAAAAAAAAGCTCCGTGGAGGGAAAGAAGAAGGTATCCTTAAGAAAGACAACAAGGAAAAGGCCGACTGGAAGTTCAGGGCGAAGCCAACAAACTGTTGGAGCCCGGCTTCTGGGGGAACTCTAAGAAAACTTACGAAATAGAAGACTGGGAAGGGGGAAACAGAGGGGGGGAAGTTTTGAATACTAACGAATGACCGGGAGGAAAAAACTTCCTCCACACTGGCACGAAGAGGGGGGTAGAAAAGGACAAACCGAGAAAAAAAACAGGGAAGAATTGTATGTGAGACTGGCAGTTAAAAGGAAAAATCCGCCTGGCTTATAGAGGGGGGAAAGGAGGCGGAAAAAAAAGTGAATTGGAACTACTAAAAAAATACCAAGTCGATCTGTGCACCTATCTTGGGAGAGTTGGGGGGGGGGAAGACGCCCATCTGGGGAAGGGAAGGGGAGAATTCGGGTGCAGAAATTAAATTACAGTGGGGGGAACTTTCAACACATGGAAATGATCTCACGAGACAAAAAAAAAAAAAGCATAAAAAAAGCCTAAAACAAACATGTGGAAAGTGAAAACCCCCGTGGTAGCAAAGCGGGTAAGGTAAGTGGTTTCGAAAACAGCGGAACAGGAGGAAAACTTGGAAAAAAGGAGGTATCGAAGAGATAAAAGAGGGGAGGGTAGGGGTCGTCCCGGGGGTGAAGAGAGGGATGGCGTGAGAAAAGAACAGAAAATAGTTGAGGGAAGGCCATACCGACGGAAAATCGATGAACCTGGGCACGGAAAGGAGTGCGCAGGACGACAGAAAGTCATCAAATAAAAGCAAAACATCGCTCGAGAAGGTTGGAGTATGAAGAGGAAAAGGACACCCAGTAAACGCGATCAACAACTGGTAAAAAAAAACGCTGGGAAAGGGACGAAAACGGACTAAACGCACATTATACTTAAATGTGCGTAGGGGGAAAAACCTATTAACTTTTCAAAGGAAAATATTCTTGGGGAACCCCTGGAGCTGTCAGGCTAAACTATCAGAGAAACCAACTGGGTAAACCAACCACATAAGTATCAGGTTGGAAAACTCGGGGAACAGAAAAAGCGAAAGAAAAAATTTTCCTAGGGGGGAAGTCCGTGTAGAAAGCAAAGGAAAAAGATACATATGAAAAAAAAGGGCGTCAAAAGGGGGAAGCTTGTAAGGGGAGGGCAATTCAGAGGAAACGAAATCAAGTTGAAAAGCTCCACCAGTGCAAAAAAAAAAGAAAAAAAAATGATACGACGGGATCGTCGGAACTCTCTAAACGATCCACTACTCGGACCTAGTGCAGAAGTCGCAGGAAGAATCGGGGGGAAAAATTTTAGAAAAAATCAGGGGGGGGGTTTGAAAGAGTGCGCACGTTGCCCCAAAAATCAAAAGAGGGGGGTTCCAAAAATGCCGTCGTTACCAGCCAAGGAAAACCCGAGGTAGGGAAGGTCAGGAAACCAATAAAAGAGGATGTCCTCGAACCACGGAGTGTCACTGGGAAAAAAAAAAAAAGTGGGACCAGGTTTAAAATGGAAAGGATGGAGGAATCCTCAGCTCCGGACCCTACTGCCGGTGAAATAGTAAAAAAGAACGCGAAGAATGTCCGGGGGGGGGAAAAGGCTCGGGTCATTGGGGGGAGGTGGAAGCTCGGAGAAGGGGCACTAGCAAGGGGACCTCAGACGGGGCTAAAATATGGAACTGCACGTAGACGGGGGTGGGGTTGCAAAAAACGGTTACGTGACGAAAACGAACAGAGTGGGGACAAAAACAAATCCCCAAGGCCGTGCAAAAAACGAAAGAAAAGGTGGGGAGTATCACCCCATCGTCGAAAAGAAATGGCCAAAATCGAAGGGGGGGGGGTTGAAGGGGGGGGAACGGACGTAAAAAAAAAATGACTATGACCCTAAAACGCAGGGACAGACGGAAGGATTGTAAAAAAAAAAGTGCCGAAGCATGAAACGGGGTCGAGAGTCGCGAGGTAAAAGTTTCAAAAAAAAAGGGAAAAAAAAGAGGGTCCCCCAACCCAAAAAAAGGAAAGCTCGGAAAGAGCCAAAGGGGACCGGAGGGGGGCACAAAGACAAAGGGCGGGTGGGGGGGGGGCTCACGGGGGGGGGAGAAAAGAAAGACCTAAAAAAACTTAAAACGCCGATATAATCCCATAAGAGGGAAAAAAACAAAAAATGGGGAAAGAACTACTGTCTAGGGGGGGGAAAGCACGTCCTACTGTTACGGGACTAAAAGCTGACAACTACTTGGATTAAGGGGGGAAATAGCTAACGGGAAAC
>Ga0179593_1552104_pt1 | contig 22108 bp, 31 predicted proteins | sample CZODoug2_1_08_16_FD_185931 | JGI IMG/M metagenome (GOLD analysis project Ga0179593, IMG submission 185931) | Vadose zone soil fungal communities from Angelo Coast Range Reserve, California, USA - CZODoug2_1_08_16fungal (PacBio error correction) | ecosystem: Environmental > Terrestrial > Soil >...
AGGAGGAAATAGGTTTTGGAGAATGGAGGGGGCGTCCCAGACCGCTTCTCAACCTCGAGAAAAGGGTTCTGATTGGATTTGGGGACGCGAAGGGGTTGGTCATGGGTATCAAATCGTATAGAGAAGCAATAAGTTCTTCCACAACCCTCCCCGAAAAAATGAGAGGACCGTCCTCCCTAAGGACCAAAACCCCGGAACAAAAGAACTCCGCCGCTATGTCTCGAAAAAAGGCTCCGACACCAACATCCTAAGCCGACAAAACGAAAGGTTCAAAGCCAAAAAAACTTTGAAAGCCTAGCAAAAAAAAATTTCGATCCGCTAAAGCAAATGTGGGGCTATACAAGTTCTACGTCTCGGAAAATGGAAAACACTCTGGAACATGAAACTCGGAAACCCGTGATCGAATAAAGAAAAAAAAACCCAGTCTGGGTCAGTACCTAGGCAGCTATTGCCAAGAGGTGGCAAACGAATGGGGGAATCTAGTAAAAAAGGGTTTCGGAAGGGGGGAACCTCATCGTTATTAGTGAGAAATGCCAAACCAGAAAGACAAACTGGGGCAAATCTGAAGGTCAAAGGGTTTAGTAACGACAAAAGCGGAAAAAAAAACATCAGGGTTCGGGATGTAACTGTCAACTGGGGAAACTGAAAACAACGGGAAGGCGCGTAAAGACGTGGTGAAAGCGACTCCGTAGGGGGAGTGGAAAATGAAACCTCGAACGAAAATTTTTGCGAATCAGCAGGGCTATTGAGTCAAGGGAGTTAGGGGGATTCGGTGAAGCGCTGAGGAAGATTAAGTTAAGATTTTGCCAACCCCAAACCCGAAAAAAAAGAGGAAGAAAAAATATGGGCGGGTGTAACTTGACATTAACCCAAATGGAACCTGTCCGCTGGAAGAAAGTCCTTGGGGGGTAAGGAGCGTGATTTACATAAAAACGCGGGAAAGAAAAAAGGCTGCATCTACAACGTTAGAAAAGGCTTTGAGGGAAACGGGAAACCGAAGAGAAGTGGACGAGAGGTTGTCATCGAAACTCCATCGGGGGGACCATGGACCCGTGCTTCTTGAGGGAAAATGGGGCTGAAAGTCTGAAAACTAAGAAGAAGGCCAATAAAAGAAAAAGGTCGTACGCTAAAGGATCCGGGGAAAAAAGGTCGGTCTAAACCATAGTCAACCTAAGAATGGAAAGCATAGTCCATGCAGAGCTCAAGGAGAAAAGAGTAACCACTGGGGGAGTATATATGTCAAAACAGCTCGAGAGAAGGGATCGGCTCATCATTGGGAAATGATCGGTGGAATCTAGGGTGTAAAAGGACGCATTGGAAGCACGGTGTCGTATATCGAGGAATCTCGGGGGGACGTAGCGGGAGATTTCGAACCAAAAAAAACGCATGAAAAACCACGACAACGAAACGTCAGCCCCACCCTTGATTTTGGAAGGGGAGGGGGATTCCAAGAAGACAATCGAAAAAATCCACGAAAACGTGGAGGAAAGGGAAAGCCCTAATTTTGGTATCAAAGCGCGAGAGGGGTTCAAAAAGAGAGCTTTCGGATAAAGCGGAACAATGGGTAAACTCCATAGCATTAAGGAAAAAGTACCAGAATTTACACTCACCCGTAGGGAGAAAAAAACAGTGTCCAAAAGCAATGAAAAGAGTGAGATCCCATCAATGTGAAATTAGTCGAGAGGTTTCAAATCAACTTCGAAGGAGAAAAAAAAACTATGGGGACTCGCAAAAAAAAAATGTGTGAGTTATGGCGGGGAAGTTACAGAAGCCTCGCCCAAATGGAAAAGGGTGGGTAAGAAAAACTTGGGGGAAAATGGGGGAAGAGGTCCCGGATCAATTAACGCTCAAATCCTAGAAGCTAGGGCGAGCGGATGTAAGAAGAAGGGATACCCGGACCCGGATAAATAATAAGGGGGGCTGAGAGAAGGGACCAAACACGAAAATTAAAAGGTGAAAAAGAGTCCTGCCAGCCTCAAGACGGAAAAGGGTGGATACATCAAATCTCGGGTAAAGAAAGTCAAGTCTGTCGGCATTTGCGCTAAGAGGGACGTAGATCAGGGAACGAGCGAAAATTGAGCGTCACGGGGGATTTCAAGTCAAAGCTGCGCCGAGGAAGCTGTGGGAAGTCGGGGAGGGGGGGACAGGCGAGGGGAAAAAGAAGGGAGGGGAAAGAGGGGAAGTCTAGCGTGGGGGACACAGGGGGGGAGATTCTGAAAGGGAGAAGAGGGGTAGTGGTAGGTTCTAATAGGGACACCTCTGACGACACGTAAACAAAACGTAATCAGTTAAGAGAACACACCCGAAACAAGGGAAAAGGAGGTTGAGGAAATCAGACCCATGTATAACAGGAGGAAATGAAGAGAAGGGGGATGACAACAAATTTGTGAAAAGAACAGATTCGAAAAAACAACGGAAAAGACGCAGAAGCGAAAAGAAAAGGGACGCACAATGTAGGTTGGAACGACTGACGATTCCGGGCAATGGGAAAAAAGGACCAACAAGGAGTATATAAAAAAACAGGGGAGGGAATGTAAGAAAGAAAACCTAAAAGCCCCGATCCGAGGAAGTTTAAAGAGCGGAGAAAAGAGGTTAAACTAGAAAGAGGCTTGGAAAATAAAAAACAAAAACGGGGGAATGGAGGACTGACAAGGGGGAGAAGGTAAGGGGCAAACGCAGAAGCAGCATGAGAAGGATGCAATGGGGGCTGGGACGAGGGGAAGAGGAGGGGTGGGCCGGACGGAATTGAGAGCGGGGAAACCAGCCTGAGAGGTCAAGGCGGGGGGCTGAGAGAGGGGCGCGGAAGGATCCAAAGAAGCCCCATACCAGTGGAAGCGATAAAGAGGGGGGCCGGGACTGCTGAAGGAGAGGAGGGGGGAACGGAAGTGATTGGGGAGCGGGGTGTTGGGTGGGGTCTAAGTAGGGTGAAGGTAGGGTGTGAGGTGGGGGGGAGGGGGGGGGGAGGGGAGATGGGTGGGGGGAGATGAGGGGGGAGGGGGGGGGGGGCGGGGGGGGGGGTGCTGGTAGCGTGGGGGAAAGTGATGGGGGTAGGAGGGGGGAAGGGGGGGGAGAAGGGAAGGGAGGGGGGGGAAAGTGGGGGGGAGGTAGTGTAGTAGAGAAGAGGGGGGGGTGAAGCGGAGTGGGGAGGGGGGGGTCGGGGCAGGGTGTAGAGGGAGGGTTGTAGGGGGGGGGAGGGGAAGGGAGATGGCAGGGGATAGGACCCGAGGGAGGTGGGTGGAACCAGTGATGCGGAGGACCGGGACAGTTCCGGCAGCCGAGGAGGGAGGGGACGCGCGCGATAGGCGATAAGGGGGAAGGCAATATTGTAGGCGGAGGTACAAACTTGGAAGGGGGAGCTCTTGGAAGACCTCCAACCTTGTGGAAGAAGAGGACCTCAACTATCATATGTTGAAGGAATGTAAGTACATTGCTTTTCATTCATTAATATAGGAAACTCTGAATCATGTGTGGGAAAGCCTTTCGTGAGATAATTCTTACTCAGTGAGGACAACTAGGAAAAAAGGCAACCCTCCCTTTCCAAAAAAGGTCCCATTAAAATGTGCATGTACTCAATGGAATCGTTGAGGGAGATGAGGGGGGGAAAAAATGGACAAAAGGTAAAGAAGGTATTGATGAAGGAGAAGTTCAGAAAGCAGGAGCCTTCCAGAAAGATTAAAAGGACGGGGAAGGCTCTTGAGGGCCACGAGGGTCGGCGGTTAGCTTGAGAGGAAGGGGCTATGGGAATTGGGAAGAATTATTGGGGGGAGGCGTTTGGGAAAAATAATTGGGAGAAGTGATCGAAGGGCTCTATGGTACGACCAGCAGAGAAAACTATTGCGCTCACTCAAAAGGTAGAAGGGGCGTTTACAGAGATCCAGAGGAGGAAAAAATATGACGAGACGCGCCGATCAAGGGACGTTTGAATTTGAAAAGGGAAATCACCTGAAAAAGGTAAGGAATGCTTGACTCAAGACGCAATGAGGAGAGCGAAGTCACACCTGGAAAATGCTGGGAAATGGACAAAAAAAAATGAAGGGAAAGCAGGAATTGAAAGGAAAAAACTAACAGGGAAGGTAATGACCATCCTGCCAAGAAAAGAAAAATACCCGTGGATTGCGAAAAACCTGAAAATTGGCTAAAGGTTAGGAACAGTGGCTAGTTGGTAATGGACGCCGAGAAGATCAAGGCGGGGGATTTTTCAAAGGAGGAAGAAGGATGCTGGAAGAGTATCGCAAGCCTTTACTGGCCGAAGGTGGAGTGACAGAAGACAAAAATGCTAAGGGGGGTAACTCAAGGGAGAGAAAGTTATTAGTAAACTATAAAGCTCGCGGGATTGAGGATACGGAAAGACCAATCTTAGGAAGCAGCAAATCGGACAGCTATCAAAAAAAAGGGATAACGATGGCAATTACATGAGGAGAAACACTAAAAGGAAAGAAAACATTGGGCTGCATCCAGTATTAGGTATTCAGGTTGATAAAAAAAAAAGCTTCTTGGGGGTTACTATTCAGGGAAAGGAGGAATTGCGTAGCAAGAGGATGCTCAGGGGGTTGTGGAAAACGTCGGGTAGGTGGCTATAAGATGGAAGGTATTTTGGAGAATTCAAGGGTCAGTCCATCACGCAAAGGGGGAGAAGGTTTTAGCAAAGGAATTTTTAGGTACGTGATGAGAAAGGCCGCAGGAATCTAAAACTCAGTCCATGGAGGAAGTAACATAAACCAGAAAGGGAACGTCATAAAAGAGGTGGTCCCGCTCACACGATCCCAAAGAAGGAGAAAGAAAGAAAAAACCCTAAATTGTAAAAGATCCCGAATTTGTGTGAAGCCGATTGAAATCTTCCGTAGGAAGAAATTACCAGATCGATAAAGAAAGGAATCTCGCGGGAAAAGGGAAAAAGAATCAAAAAAGTCTACCTGCTCGAGGAAGATTGGAAGAGGAAGGGATTCTCAAAAAAGGAAGGAGAGAAAGTCTAGGAGGGACATTGCATCAGGGAAAGTGCTGTAAGACCGTGAGACCGAGGGAAAAACGCGAAAGATTAAAGGGTCATTGACGTAACTCGTCTAAGAAGTAGATTCTACATGCGCGGAAACATCTTTGGAAGCCCGGGGGGGAATGTGTTCGACAACTGGGAAAGGTCAGGACGCGGGCTCTGAAACGAACAAGTGTTGGGAGGATCTGGTCAAAAATCGGACCGTCCAAAAGGTGGGGTGAAAGATGAGAGGCGTAAAAAAATATTTTGCAAGGGGATTCCGGTCCGAGACAGGAAGTTGAGAGGAGCGATGCAGAAAAAAGGAAGGGAAACCCTGGGATATTGTCGAAAAAAACACAGGATAGGCCAAAAAGGAGATTTTGAAATAGGGGGAGGGGAGTGAGAAGAACACGCATGATCTGGGGGGACTCTTGACGGGAAATTACCACTCAGAGGGAGAAGATGCATCGAAAAGTATTACTGTAAAGGGTATAGGAGATGGCCAGGAGGGGGTCCTGCCCTGTTAAAGAGAGGCCTAACGACATAAAGAAAGTTCGAAGGTTAAGATCTTTGTTTCGGGGTGTCTCAAAGAAACGTCCCTGGAGGAAGTCCCTGAGGGGGATTAGGGCGTGGGAGCCGGAAATGGAGACCGGGGCTGTAGATCTCTTGGCGGGGGGTCACGAATTCTTAACGAGACAAATCGAGAGTAAGCACCGACGGGAGGGGTCGAAAAGAACGTGGTAAGAGAGCCCGATCAGGAGTGCTTAGAGGAATCCAGCAGGATCAGGAAGAGGGTTCGAAGTTTCAAGTGCAGGAAGGAACCGTCTTCTAGGGGAGGAGGGTATATCTGGGAGTCAACAAGAAAAGGGGAAAAAGAGCTTGGGCGCTGACAAGAAAAGCAAGGGTTCTGCCGGGTAGTGGGGGGAATTTGAGGAGGGCAAATGACGCTGAGGGGCCATGGAGAATATCTCACGGGTATAAAAACGCTCTAATGGGGTAATGAGGAGCGTCGTTCGAATGAGCCTCAGGAAGCAAGTGTGAAGCCAAACAGCGGGGTCCTCGGAAGGACACGGAGGCCGAAGCAGATGCAAATTTTTGAAGAGTTGCGTAGGGAAATGAGTCCGTAGTTCAAGAAGAGGGGACATACTTCGAGAGGGGGGAGTGCCTAGACCCGAGACGTCAGGGAAGAAGGGAATATAGGAAGGAGGCCAGAGTTCGGCATTAGAGGAGGCGCCAGAAGATTACGGATACTTTAGTGAGACTCTGTCAAAAGAACGAGGGCTTTAACGGTCCACAAGTCAAAGGACCGGGCTCGGGAGGTTCGATTGAAAGCGGTCAAAGAGATCGGGGAGGAAAGGGAAAAAGCCATGAAAACTCGGAAGGATCACCATCGAGCAACTTGGAGTGTTGGGGGCATGGGAGGGAAGGGATCCCAAAAAAGTTGTCTGGGGGATCCTGGAAAATTGATGGGATCTGCAGAAGTAGGCTGTGTAAGAGTCGGATTGCGAAAGCGCGTAGAGTTTAAAATGTGCCGGGGGGGGGTCGACATGAATTCTGAAGTTAGAGGGAAACAAGCGCGGCACGAGAATCAGGTCAGAGAAGGGGGGGGAAATCAGGAGGGGAGCGGGGATCCGGAATGAAGAGCTTTGGAAGAGCAGGAAGGCCGCGGAAAAGGCTTGCAGGGGAAAGCTTCCATAAGGCGGATTGGGAAAATCATTGTACGAGAGGGTTATGAGGGACCTTAGGAGGATCCGATCCTGCAGAGGATTAACAAAAGGGGGGGAGGGGGCTTTTCGAAACGGAGGATGACAGGGGTATTTTCCGGAGGAGACAGCTACCGCCGCTTGAGGGAGGCGAGGAGCATCCAGGAGGCGGTTCGGAAAAGACCTCAAACAGAGTGAAGGGGGGGGGACTGTTACATGAATATCGAGAAAGTTTTGGGTAACCAGCAGAAATTAAAAGTCTGAGAAGAAACCCGGGGGGAGTATTTTTAGAAGGAGAACAATTATGAGGATCCGAAAAAAAGCGCATGAAAGACACCGAAAAGAACGGGAAAAAAAAACGATAAACGAGGGGGTTTGGAAGGAAAAGGGGGGAGGGCAGGGTTTGTGCAAGAAAAGAGAATGCGTCTATGGAGGTCAATTAAATAAAAGCCACAGAAGATAAAACATTTGTCGATTTGACTGTTTGAAGGCTTTCGGGGACCTCTTAAATTCATTTAGGACACACAGGCCCAAAAGCCCCTAGGAGCGGGGGAAGAACAACAGTGCTCGCCCAAAGACCACAGACGGAGGGGGGAACGACCTGAGGGGAGGGCGGGAAAAAGAGAAGAAAGTTGCGTTGATTCCCAGAAAAGGAACCCGACAAAGGAAACCCGTCAAGAGGAGCATGGAAGAAAAAAAAAACCAGCGTAATAAAAAAAAAAAAAAAAGGGGCGAGACCTGGCCTTTCCTTGAAAGAGGGGATTTCAGTCGAAACGAGAAACTTGTCAAAAATGCTCAGGGAAATAGAGGAAAAGGGGGGGAATCCTTGTGAAAGAGTCCAGATATGGGCGTGGTCGAGTTTTACAGGAATCAATGAGGGGGGAAAAAAAATGGAGGGGAAGACCTAAAGGCGAAAAAAACTTGAAAAGACCTGAGGGGGTTGAAAGGCTTTGGCGGTTCAGGGTGGGGAAGGAGGGGAGTTCGCCAAAGATAAGAATTTAAAATCCGAAAAGGGAAGGGTGCATTTTCGAAGAATGGGAGTAAATTTAGATAGAAAAAGAAGACGGAGGAGGACTCAAAGGCAGACGAGGAGAGGGGGCTTACAAATGAAAAACTTCACTTCTCGAGAGAGGTTGGGAGTCTTAGTGGGGTCCACGACAGGGAAAATGAAGGAAATACGAATTAAGCATCAAAGTATAGGGAGTTCGCGAAAAATGTTTGGGATGCGTCCACAAAAGGCGGGAGAGCTAGTGACTCACCCGAAAAATGTAAAAGCAGGAAACCCAAATGAAGAGTAACGAAGACAGGGGGGTTATGCCCACGAAAAGTTCGAAGGGAAGGCGTGATGGGGTGTACAGAATAGGAAGTTGTTGAGGATTCCATAGAGGTAAAGCAGAAGGAATTGTGGAGGGGAGAGGCGGAGGCCCTGAAAGAGAGGCATAAAGATGACGGAAAGCGTTGCAGGAAGGTTAATTGAAAAGATAAAGGGAGAGAGCCGTTGTAGGGGTCTCGCTGCAAGCAATCTTGGAACTCCGCGGAAGAAAAACAGAAAAAGATCGAAAAAAAAAGTATGAAAAGGAATGGGATTAAGAATCCATCCAAAAAAAAAGCAGTAAACTACGAAGGGCCCGCGGTAACAGGGCGGCCAGAAAGAGGTGCAAACAGAGAAAGTCATATCAAAGAAAAAGATAGGGGAGATGTATGAGAGATATCGTTGGGGGATTTGGGGGGAGGAGGTCCTTGGGAGAGGACATACCCGATTTTTGTGTCTATGCCAAAAAGGTGATAGTGGGGATTCTTTGGGGGGGCTCTGTGACTCTGGAGGGGATATTCTAAGAAGAATGTCAATCCGCACTTTGGAGGGGGAAGTCGGCTAACTATGGAGGTACGGAACCGTCACAGGGAGAAAAAGTGAGACAAGGGAGGAGACTAATCCGCGGTAAATGGTCCTCAAGGATTACAAAATACTAAGAGACGCTATGGGAAGAAAGGAGCTAAGGAAGGGGAAAGCTGATAGAAAGAGAACTCCCGTGGGAACTAAGACTCGAAAATGATGGGGAAGAGGACTTTCAGATCTCTGGATGGAAAAACCACAAACCCTTGGGAAAGGCCCTCAGGAGAGCTCGAGAAAAGGCTGAAATAAAATTTTGAGGGGGCCTTAATTGAGTGTCGATTGGAAATCATGGGAGGGATTCCTACGGGAAAAGATCTGAAAGGTTGGAAATTCACCTGAGATGAACATCGGAGTGCCATCTAGGGCATGACGGGAGACGGGGCGACTGGTCGAAATTCTTTTCAACCAGTATGGGACTTCCGGAAAAAAGGTCTAGAAAAGAAAGGAAGGAAAGCAAAGTACACCCTGGGTGGTTTTGTTAACGGTGGTCAGGGGGAAACTATGAGAGAAAAGCTTCACAAAACAAGAAAGTTTAGTGTGAACTGCAGAGACCTCAGAAGAAACTTTTAAAAATGTAAATAAAGATGTTAGAAAGTCCGTGAATATTGCAAGAGGCGTGAGGGATACCATAAAGGGGGATCCGATGGGGGCGAACGCAGACTTCAGATTTGCGAGAGCTGCGAAAAAAAACCAAATGAGTAGAAGGGGGGGATAAGGAAGCCACAACATCATCAGAGGAGTAGACCTCTAAGGAAAAGTCGTAAAACTCGAAAAGGCTGTTGGGAACCTTACTTATCAGGACCCACTCAGGAGGGGCCGCAATACAATAGAACTTTAGGAACCTGGGATTGAATCCGTTAATGCTAAAAAAGCCTGGAACACTAAAGGAGAGTACCCTCTGGAGGCATCGCGGGAATTCTTCGTAGTGCTTTCTTTAAAATTGGGCATCGAATTTCTGATTCTAAGGAGGGGAAAAACCGGAGAATAGGTTACCGCAGAAATGGAGGAAAAAGGATGTTTGTCAAGACATCTAATAATATGAGGAAACTATGTTTTAAAAAGGGGCAGAAGGCACTAGGTCTAAGAGTCGCCAGATCAAAAAGAAGATAGATGTTGCAGAGGAGTCGCAGGCTCCGGGAGGAGGATTTCAAACTGACTTTCACCATGACCGTGGGGGGATGGAAAAAACACTAAGATGTGAAGGCCAGTGCTTTCTTAAGTTGGGCTCGAATGGGGTTGGTGCATAGCAGTGGGAGGTTAGAAGGAAGAACGGGAAACCTTTCACGCAAAAAAGTTCGAGGGTTCAGAGAAAAAGAAAAGTGCTGAAGAAATGCTGGGGGAAAGGTATGAGCCGATTGACAGAAAGAAGGCGTTAAATCTCGAAAGGTGTATGGGGGAAACGATCCGGAGTGTTGACTCCGAGGGAAAAGTCAGGGATTTTGCATTCGGCATGGCGTCGCGGAAAAGTTAGAAAAAAATTAGGGGGTCTCGGAATAAAAAAAGTACTAAATCCCCCGGCGGGTCCAAATTTGTGCTCAGAAACGCTTCGGAGCATCTAACTAGGGAAAAGTAGTGGCGGTTCTCCTAGGGGTACATCGACCGATGATGCAAGATGGCTGGAAGCTAGGGGAGGAACCGAAAAAAAAAGGCGCAGTATGTTCGCCAGAACTTTCAACAAGTCCTGGGGGAAGAGGTTTCTGAGCCCTTCGTAGAAATCTTCGACCCTTAAAAACGAACCACGATAAAAGACCCAGGTCCTTATTCCTGGGGGGAGATAGAAGAAACGCTGAAAGAAAGATTGAGTTCCACGAACATGTACTCTTTAAAGTTCTAGAACGAGATCATAGGAAGAAGTGAAACCTCATCCTCTCAGTTTGGTAAAGTGGGGGGAAGATCAGGAAAAAAAGGGAAATTTTACACGACAATGAGACACGCTGTCGACTTTGCTTCGGAACGGCGTCGAACCGAGGCTGGAGGGAAAAGATTGAAGGGCGTCTGCGGAAACTCCGAAAAGGGAAAGGAAAGGAAGCAGGTCCGACTATGTTTGGCAAAGCAAAAAAAGAGTGGGATGAAGAACTCTAGGAAGGAGGTGAGGGATTAAAAAGGAGGAAGTGCGGAGAAGGAGGGACTGGGGGAGGTGGATTCATTGTGCTCTCCAGAAAAGACGCAACAACTCTTGGACCGACACAGTAAAAAGGCAATCGTAAAAAGGGAAAAAACACACGAAAGATACAGAAAAAGAAAGTGATTTAATTATATCAAGTGAGAAATCAGAGCAAACACATTAAGAAAACGAGAACAAGAAAAAGCAAACATGAAAAGGAAAGAACACCTTGGGGAAAGAGAACATACGTAGAAAAAAATCAAAGATGCTTATAAAAGGGCGAATCACGACCTCAAGGCAATTGTAATGAAAGGAAGGGAAGTTTTGGGGGAAAAGAAACGTAAGGGGCGGGGAAAAAAAATCAACTGCAAAAGTTTAAGAAAAACCCGGAAATCACCATGAACCAGGGGAAGGTCCGAAGAAGGGGGAAAAAAGAGGTTACCCGCGTCTTTGCGGATACTGAGGCTTCAAGCGCGAAAAAAAAAAGAGAGCGGGGAAGCAGAACGGGCACCCCGACTGTGCCCTAGCAAGTGGATTATGGGAGGGGAACTGGTAAGAAAGAGAAAAGACGGGGGCACGGCGTGGGAGAGTGGACGTAGGGGGAGCCAGAGTGGCGGGGCGGAGATAGGGGGAAATTGAGGGGAGCGCAGGAGGTGGGACACGAGAGAAAAGCGGAAAGGAGAAGGGGCCCAGGAAGAAGCGCGAGACTGCTGGGATGAAAAAGGAGGGGGGCGCGAAAAGAACCGGGGGAGAACGCAAAGAAGTCGCGGCCAGGGGGCAGGGGAAGCAGTTAGACCGGATGGACGAAGCAGGAAAAGAGGGCAGGAACGGTGGGCGGACCAACATGGGCAGGGGTTGAAAGGGAAGAGTCGGGGGGTCGGCGTTTGTGCGGTGGGGCCAAAACGGTGAGCGAACAGGGAAGGGGAGGAGAAGAAGGAATGGGGGCAGGGTCCCTGGAAAAATCCCCAAACGATGCGTGGGGGAAAGACCATGGGGGGAGAGGATTGAGATCCGAGGGAGATAGGAGAAGAAATCGGCAGACCGCAGTCAGCCGGCAAAGGACAACCACGGGCAGTAGAGGGGTTGGGTCCGCGCTCCCCGAGAGGCCCCTGAACAAAGAGGGGGGAGGAATCGTGGGGGGGGCAGGTAAAGCGGGTAAAAAACCCCACAGGTCACGCAGAGGCACCCGGTAAGACAGAGAAGGCAAAGAGGGGGGCGGGCAGGGCTGATAGAAGGCGATTACTGAACAGCAACAGCAGAAGGGGGAAGAGGGGACGGGGGCTGGCCGGCAAGGGAAGGGCCTGGGCAACCACTAGGGCTTTGGGGGCTAGTGTTGGCCTGATAAGACGTAAGGGTGGGACGATAGGCATCGGACACTGCACCGTCAAAGATGCGGGGGGCGGGGATGCGACGAAATCTGGAAGGCCTCAACCTGGGGGAAAAGCACTGACTTTAAGATCATGACGTAGGCTGGAGAGTGAAATTACGGGCAATTTTCCTTCGACCGAAAAGAGAATTTTCCCGCTAACGACTTTCTCAGTGGTAATAGGTCAAAAAGGGAGCGACCCTGAGGACCTTGAAATAAGAAAAAACTCAAAATCTACATTTGGAGGACAAGTCTTCGGGGGCTTGAGGGGGGTTGAAAAAGGTATTGAAGGAGTGGGAATCAGGGTCTCTGGCTAGAATTAAGATTAGCAGGGATCGAGCCATAGTTGGAGTGCCCTAAGTTGAGGAAAGGTGGGTCTGAGGGGGAGGGAACTTAAAACGATAATAAATGGAAAATGAATAGACGCATATTGGGAAAAATGGTCGGATCTCTCGCAAAAAGGGGAAAAGAGATAATCAATCGGGGAAGAGAAAGGGCGTGTCATATAACTAAATGCACGGCAAAAGGAATTCAAGGCCAATTGAGGAAGGGTCCACTCAAAAAAAAAAGACCTCTGCCCTCAAGCTGAAATTACTAAGACGTGGAAGGATCGTGAAGGCCATCGATGAGAGAGGGGAAGAGGGAAAAGAAGAAGGGAATTTATTCAAAAACACGAAAAATGGGTTAAGAAAATGCCAGCGCACAGGAAGTGAAAAGCTTTTCCCAGGACGATACTTAATTGGCTAAGAGGCTTGTGGCTGTTTTAGGTACTGAAACCCTAGACCAAAGGTAGCTGGGAAAACATGGTGTAGTACGCTGTCCTTCCTTCACGTGAAAAAACCAAGACCTCCGCGGTGAAATTTCTTGAGGGAAAAGGGTTTCACAGAATAACTCCCCGGGAAAGGGCTACCGGTAGACCGTCTAAACTTGAAAAAAAGAAAATCGGAGACCGTCGGAACGCTGCAGGAAAGGAAGAAACTTGGTAGGAAGGGGACTTAAAGGGAGAATGAGGAAAAATTCTTGTGGGCTCTCCTACGAGTAGATCCCGAAGGTCTTAAGGCGAAAAAGAACGGTGAATGAGTGAGGGGAAGGAAAGACAGGCGCAGACACTGTATTCGGCGTTTCGAGAAAGGCTTGGAATGGGGGGAAACATGCCGTGGCTTTACAACGGCGGAGGTGCACAAGGAGGGGAATCGAATTCCTCATTCGGGATCGTTCCTGCTGGCTAAAATAGGGGGGGTTAGCCGGAGAGTCGACCGCTCTCACCATAAGCTTCAGAAGTCCCAGGAGGACTAAAGTTAAGGAATTTTGGGGAGGGGGGGGGGTCGCAGGAAAAAGGGACGTAGTAAAAAGGCTTCCGGTCCTTGGGGAAGAAGAGCCCAATTGAATCAGGGAAGGAAAAAAAGAGCACCAGAGAGGAAAACCCTTGTCAAAAAAACCGATCATAACGCGAGTGCGAGAACCTCCTTAGACCCCTCCCTCACTGGAGGCAAACAACTCAAGAGGTTCGCTCATCTCGAGGGGAGACTTAAAGAAATCATAATCCGGGACGATCTCCGCAAAAAGCTTCAAAGAAAGTCTCGGGAAGAAGAAAGAAAAAACGGAAAATCCAAACGCGAGAGCAGCTGTATTCTCAGGAGTCGCGAAAAAAAATCTGATGAAAAAAAGCCAAGGGGGAAGTTTAACGGGGAAGGAGGAAGTGTGCGACAGATTTAGGGCACCCATATGAAAGTCGGAAGGAAAATTGAGACGAGGAGTAAATGTTTGCAGCCAGCTGTGTTATGGGGGGGGAGGGGGAATGGGAAGAACAACGACTCGGAGGAAACCCGGTGTTTGGGGGGAAGATGGATAATGGGGCAATAACAACGGGGAGTGTTGAGACAAGTTTAAAGAGATGGTATCGAGAAGTCGTGCATCTTCAAATCGTCGAGGGAGGATGACGGCACATAAGCAGTGTGGGGGAGAAAATATGTGGAAGGAAAATTTGCGGGGTCCGGGAAAGATTTTATACCACAGGTTAAAAAATAAGAACCAAAAAGTCGCTTGTGGTTCCGGGTTAAAAGAAAATCATTTTCGACCTACACCTGTACGGCATCAACCCCTCCTTTAGTTCAATCTTATTTCCCCCGTCTCGCACTTTCTTCTACTGCACTTAGTAGGAGGATTCATTGGGGAGAATTTCGGACGATCTTCTAAATGTTCTTTTCGCCGCGATCCCAAAATAGAACTACCATGACCTCTTTTGGACCCGTGTTCGCTTCTTCGGTTCTCAGCGACCTCCCGGTGTAAACAGTCATAAGAGACCGTGTTTGAGCACGGGGATGAAAGAAGGAGAGATTCTCGGATGTGGAATGGGAACAAGATCCTCAGTGATTACTGAGGTGCTGCGGAACTGACACAAGGAATAAAAAAAAAAACAAAACAGCAAAAATAAGAATGACCGGCAACGGGAAAATCCATCCATAGGGCACACCGCCCGCCTCCCCAAACAAGAGGGAAAGCGCGCAGGCGGGAGTGGGGAGGGAAGGAGGGGAGGGGGGGTGGGGTGGCGTGAACGGGAGTGGGTAGAGAAGGTCCAAATGGTAGTAGTCTTTCTAGCATAGCGAGGGTAGTTGTGCAAACCGAGGTCGTTCGAACGTCCAAGGAGGGGGGTGTGGGTGAGGGAAAGGGATTTCGCCCGAGGGGGGTAATGGGGGGGGAGAGATCCTCACGAGGAATTTGTGGCCGGGGGCAGAAGAGCTGGCCGCTCCTTTGTATAGGTGCTGCCAAGTTGCCGGATAGGCTTTCGGTGTGCGCGCCGGCATATTCCAAAGGTGGCTCGGTCAGGAGTCCTGTGTGGAGGGGGGGCGGAAGCGAGGTAGGGGTGGGGGACGCCAAAAAAAAACGGAAAAGGGAAGACGATTCTCTTCTATTTTCCAAAAAAAGCTACCCATTCCCGCCGGTCCCTTCTCACCTCCCAGATCAAGCCGAACATCTTTGCGCTCCCAAAGGACAGTCACGTCAGGGCGAGAGCAGATAGGAGAAAAGCGATCTTTTGGCGCTCCTTGATGGCTGCAATACACGGGAAATCAGAAAAGTCTTCAAAAATAGGGTGAGAGGATTACAGATCAACGAGAGGGCAATCCATGGGCAGAAGGGGGGGACCAAAAAGCGAAGGGGGGATCTGATGCTTAAGAAGGAGGAAGAAACCAGAACAAGACAAACTCGGTAAGGTTAAAAACCCTTTGACTTTAGACTATTGTTGGGACCCAGGTGACGGAATGCGCAAGAGATTCATAACCGGAAAAAGGTCTCAGGCCTCAAGGGGGCAAAAAAGAAGTGTCGGAAATGAAAATACTGTTCAAGGTCAGCCTAGGGGAGAGACTTGCAGGAAGGTCCCACATCCATCCAGTATGTGCAGAGGAAAATGAGAGTACCCAAGAGCGTGGAGGGAATCCTTGACGATTCCTCTCAATAGGCGTAAGGAGAGGGGAAGGGACTAGAGCAAATTGCTTACTCCTTCCCTCGAGTAAGAAGGGGGTTCCGGAACGAGTAAATTCCAAAAGAAAAAACCCTTGGTTGGACGGAAATTTAGGGGCCGATTTAGAGGGGAGGGTTTCGAAGAGAAGAGGGGTCAAAAAAATTACGTAGGACCCATCAATGTCCAAGAGTGAAACCAGGCGGCAAGATTTTTCGGAAAATTGAAAAAAACGGCAGAAAAATAGGTAAAAGAAATGACCGTAACATTGGCTAACAATCCTAGACTCGCCAAAAAAGAAAAAAATGCACTAAGGTCACAAAAAGTTCATCAAAGACGTTTCTTGGAAAGGGGTGAACACTTCCGAGGCTTCTGACCAAGGAAAAAAGAACCGGCAAGTTAAAGGAGGGAACTTTGTAGGAGGAGACAGGGCAGCGAGCTGCCGAGGGAGAAAAAAGTCAGGAGGTGTCCTCAGGGAGCGCCGAACGGGGAGTGAACAAAGCAAGGAATTTCGAAAAAGTAGGAAGGGGAATAGAAGCTTGCGGAGGAAAAAGGCTTTGCAAGGGGGTCGGTCTTGGGACGAGTGAGGCGTGTGAAATTTGGGAGGGACCCGGAGGGAAAGAATCAAGGTGGCCGCTTGCAGTTCAAGAAGGAAATAACCTGAATTTCTAAAATTATTAGAAAAAAACCGGACGGGGACAGTGGGGGGTGAGCAGGAACCACGAAAGAAGCCAGGGTAAAGATAAAATAATCATTCCGAAAACACAACGTAAAAAAATCGCATCGCAAAAAAGTGTAAAAAAAATGACTTAGGGGAGGGAAAACTCAAAAAAGCAGACCTATCTAACCGCAACAGAAATCCGCGCGGGATGGAGGAAAGAAGTTTAAAAGGGGAAGAGAATGTAGGTGAAAAAGGGCGTAGACACGGCGAGATAAACAACCGGAATTGCGCAGGCATTACTCAACTCCTAGGAACCGTTGGAAATGGTTAAGAGGACTTGCGATGGGGGGGTTCTGACGAAAAAAAGGTTGCCGCGGAAAAAAAAAAGAACAGAAAAAACACAAGACGAGACACACACGAGAGCGAACGCTCAGGGGAGAGGCCGTGCATGCAAAAGCACCAGAAGAGGGGAAGAAGCGGTCGTGAAAAAACAAGGCCACCGGCCCTGAGGAGGGAGGGTGCGAAAGCGAGTCCAAAAAGTGTGAGACCTGTGACATGCAATAAGGGGGAAGGTGGAAGCAGTGGGGGGGGGCCATGTGGCGGGAGAAAGGGAGGGGCTAAGGGAAACGAGGGGCAGGAGGCCGCACGGCGGCAAGGGGGGGCCGCACTGAGGGGGATCATCGCGGCGGGTGGAGCGGCAAGGGCGCGGGGGGAGGGGCGACGTGGGGCAAGTGCGGCGGCATATTATGGATGTCACGCATTTGGAGACCCGACCGAGAAAATAAGGCGAGTCGCAAACCACAGGGGGGGGATCTCGCCAGAGCAGAACGGGTGACCCGCCCCGAGGAGAGGTCGGCACTGTGGGGGGAAGGAGGAAGGGGGGAAGGTTGATGAGGAAGAAAGGTGCAAGGAGAGGAAGCGACGCGGGGAATAATGGAGAGTGTTAGAGAGCAACATGGCGGGGCGGGGGGGCGGGGCGCGGCAGGCGGCGGGGTGCGGGGGGGGCTGTCGGCGGCCGGAGGACAATGGCGGGGAACGAGTGGGGTGGGGGAAGGGAGATGGTGATGAGGGGGCGGCTAGAATGATAAATCAGAGACGCTGGGAAGGACGCAAGGGAGCGGGGGGAGGGCATGAAAAGGGGAGTGTACCAGCGGAGGGGGGGAAAGGGGACAAGCCAAGGAGGGCGAGATGACACAGAAACGGGAAGGATAAGGGTAGAGGGAGCGGAGGGGCGGAACCAGCTGAAAGAAAGAATGGTCGGGCGATGAACTGACTGATCGGAGGCAGCCGCGAGCAGCTAGGGGTGGAACGTGATCGAGAAGCCCAAGGCGGGAAAAACGGAATGCGGTGGGAGAGGGGTAATATGCATGGGCGGTGGTAGGTGAGAGATAGGCAGGGCGACAGGGCGGGTGCAAGAGGGTTGGTACAAAGGTGGAAGGGAGGGAGTCGAGGGGGGGGGGAAAAGCGGGAGCGGGGAGGAATGGGGAAGGGGGGGAGGATTCTGGTGAGTGGGAGGGGGAGAAGCAGGGATAGGCGACCGAGGGATCATCGAGGAGGGGGGTAGAATCCGCCGACAGGAGGTCGGAGAAAGAAAGAGCGGGGGGCAGGGGTGCGACGGTGAGTGAGGGAGGAGTGGGAAGGTGGGGTGTGGGGAGGGATAGGGGGGAACAGAGGGGAGGTGGGCAAAAAGAGAAACGCAAATCCTCCAGGGAGAGGACTTTTGAACTGCGTCACAATCGTGGAGAAGAAAAAATGAATCTCTGGACAAAAGAACTTCAAGGGACAAAAGCGTAAGTGAAAAATCAGTTTCCACCTCTTGGATTTCTGGTCAAAATTATTGGAGAAACAAACTAACCGAGAAGCAGCCGGAAAGGAAAAAGCACGGAGAGTCGGACCGGGCTGGGACATACTGAAATTGGTCGTTACCAGGGGAGAGCGCAAGGGAGTGATGCGGGGCTTTCGGGCCACCAATGGCTTAATTGCTATAAGCCCCCCCCTTAAAAGGGAAGATATCAAAAGAATCTATAAGGAAGGATTCAGGGGGGATCTGGAGTAGGAGGGGATTGATTGAGGATCATTTTCCAGGTATGATTGCATGTTTTGTATGCGGACAAAGGCTCGCAACCAAAAAGAAGTGCATTGGAAAAACAAAAGAGGGGGAAAACGATTTGAGGGAGAGTCCACAACAAAAAAGAACAAGAGAGAAGGTTCCTACTCCCGTCGGGAGGGAAAAATATGCAAGAAAGGAAAAAAAAGAGCAATTCCGGGAAGTCCAATGTAGAGGAACCCGACCTAAAAAATCAAAGACATGCTGTCCAGAAAAAAACCAAAGGCAAAGAAGACCTATCAACCCTATCTGAGGGAGAAGGAGAGGAAAATCACGTGTCGAGGTTCGAAGAGAAGCATGGATCCGAAAAAAAAAACCGCACAATCACTACGAAAATTGGGGGAAATTTCGGAAACGCACCCAAAAAGCACCAAGGAAATTGGGGAAGAATTGACGAAGACCGTCAATATATGGGGATTGTGAGAAAAGGGAAACGAGTTGGTGAGGGGGACTGAGAAAGAAAAGACGAGGACCTGTATACAGAGAATAAGGGGTAGCGAAAAGGGGAGTATTGGGTTTGGGTCCCTTAAAGGAAAAAAAAAAGTTAACGAAGAGGAAAAAGTAGTCAGAAGACCGCTTGAAAAGGGGGAGAAAGTCCATAGGCTCTGGAGGTGAAAAGGACTAGACGACCAAAAAGCTCCGGTGGGGAAAAAAACGCGAAAGGGACAAAAGGAAATCTTAGCCAACGCGGCTTGGTAAAATCACAAACTCGAAACGACACTAATCAGAATTAACTGAAGAAATTTGGATGAACGTCGTTGAAAAGGAAATCTCGCAAGGGGTCCGCTGTTCGGCCAAACATTCCGGAGAAAGTAGCCAACAAAAAAACGCCCCGCAGAAAGGAAGGGCATGTGAATGCGAGCTAATCGTGGGGAATGCTTGGGTGATTTTGTGGAGCGATGTTGCAGGAGGAAGCGCTTAAAACTGGACTGGTTGAAGGAAAAAAAGTTGTAGATAAAGACGGGTTGTGTTAGGAAGAAGAGAGTTTGATCAATGTGCTCGGTAGTGGGGGAGCCGATTCGCCCCTGAAAGCCGGAGTCCGGAAGGTTCTGAAAAAAAAGAGAAAAAAAAGGTTCGGCTGGGGGCGAGGGAATGTTGGGGGGAGGGGGAATGTTGTCGCTAAAGCGGATTACTCGCCGGTCGCACTCCTTTCCATGGGAACATAAAAAAGAGACACGAAGAAAAAAGATACACCCCTTGTAGAACCCCCTAACCGGGAGAGAGGTGCACAAGATCCTCTAAGGACACGAAAAAAAAAAAAAGGGCCCGGGGTAAGTCTCTAAGGAGGGGGGGGGGAAAACCTTGAGAAAACATTCAGGCAGCTAGTCTGGAAAAAGCATCCGAAAGGAAAAAAAGCGCAAAAGCTCTGAAGGGAAAAAGAGACGAAGAAAACGTTCGACAGGCAAACCTACGGCTGTAGATTGCCCAACACGCTGCTTCTACGGGGAGAGAAAACTAAGGAAGAGAACTGCAGGGATGAAAGGGTCAGATGCTTGGAAGGAACCAGTCGTTGGGGGGAGAAAAAAAGAGAAAAAAAGGTCAGGAAAGTTAGGATTATTTTCCGCCGGGACAGGAGTTGAGACATTCTTTCGGAAAACCAAAGAGGCAAATCGGGGCCAAAAAAAAGAGAAGAAACTGCCCTGGGCGGGATCTTGGAAGTGAGAGTGGAGCACTGGGGGGGAACCTCAGGGAAGGGGGACTCGAAAGGGGAAAAAAAAAGAAAGACGGGGGGCGAGAAGGGTTCATCACATGGGCCAATCCGTAGAAGTTTGCGAGAAAACTCGATGAGTCTGAGGGCGCCTCTTGGGAATGTTTGCCACGGCTGTCGAGAAAAAACCGCAAGAAGTTTTCTCCGACCTCAGGGGGATCGGAAGGGAAGAAGACCGGGATTGCCAGACGGTGAAACTAACTTCTGTCAGAGACGTGGGGGGGGGGGGAAAGGAATTCCAGGATAAAAGGGACCGAAGAATTAGATAAGGGCTGGTACTCATTCGCTTGACATGGGAACTTAGAAAAAAGAGAGGCAAGGAAGCGAGAGGAGTGGAAAGATCTTGGTGGCAGATGCGCTTGAACACACGCGGTAGGGGGGCGGCAAGAGGAAAAAACTACGACAGATGAGAATTTAACGGTGAGGCTTTTGAATGCTGTAATATCTCACGAAGCTTGGAAGAAACTAAAGGAAGACTTACTCGAGGGGGACGCCGCTCGCGTTTGGGAAGCCCGTGAAAGGAAGTTGCGAGTCAAGGACAATGAAAAGGGAAGCTCCCGGAGGAACTATCAAGGAATTCCAAGAGAAAACTTACTACCTTTAAAAGAAAAAGGAAAGGAAAATTCTGCAGAAGAGGGCTTCTCGGGTGGAAAAAATATTCAACTGGCCGAATTTGAACTTTAAGAGATATCCGAAGGACCGCAGTGAAAAAAGGACAACGAATAGGCCCCCCGGTAAAATATAAGAGACGACTGTTCTGAGGACCGAGCCTGGAAGAGACTGGGGGACCGGGACCATTAAGATTAAGAAAAATCTTGCAACCAAAAGATTGCACGCATCTGACCATGCTAACATAAAATGTAGCCGGGGGGAGAACTTTTAAGAAAGTCGGAGGATCGGGAGGAGACTGAAGGAGAGCATGGGACGATGTCAATCAACCAGGTCAGTTCCCAACGTAGTCTCGCTCAAGAAGGAAGGTAAAGAAACGCGCTTGAGACTCCATGATGGCGGGGGGTTGATCAAAATTTAAAGGCCCATGCAGAAGGGGCCAGAACCTTACGCAAGCCACTTTTATAATGTGTCCAAAGCGTTTAAAGCCCGAGGCTTCCCGTATGTCGTAGAAGAGATCGCAAAGTGAAATGGGAACCTAAATCATTATGCAAAGTAGGGAAGAGGAGCTCGTGTGTGGGCTGTGTAATATAAAATAAAACAGAACTCTTTGCTCATCCGCTGGAGAGGTTCGCAGTCGGTCGGTAGTCAGGGGACGGCGTGCGTGACTTCTGGGGGAATGTGAAGACTGCATGCCTATCCCAAGTCTTCACATAACGTCTTTCGGTCTCGCTTGACATCTCAGTGGGGGGGAGCACCTAGAAAAGGGTCCCATCGAAAGCGTCCTGGTACCATTCTTGGAGGAGTAGAAGCAAATGGGTTATTTTCTTGGCCTCAAGTGGAAAGAGGTCAAAAATTCCCTCGAGATCTATACACCATCGATCGGAAAGGGGGGGGGCGCAACAGGTTGGAAGAAAAAATGTCATTAGTTAAAAGTTAATACAGAAGGGTGCTTGGGATCGTGTCTTTTCGAAGAAAAAGTGGGAGAAGAAAAAATATGAAAAAAAAAATTTCCAGGTAGGGCATACAGACAAGTTTTCCCGGCAAACTGGAAGGTCTTGGGAGAAAAAGGAACCCTTATCGGCAATGCGGTTCAAAGCCGGGAAAATAATTCCGAGGAAAACTATGATTACCAAGCTCGGGGGGGGCCAAAACGAGGGTCACTTATGACATTGCAAGGCATGAAGCAGAAAAAAAGGGTGAAAAGAGTAGAGATTGGCAATACAGAAAAGGGGAGGCGTTTTGACCAGAAAGTCGAAAAAGGGGAAGAACTTTGCAGAAAAAAAGAGAGCAGGAAAAAAAGATCGGGGAAGAGGAGAGCAACGGAGCAATTGCTTTGAGGGGCCCTTAAAGTCCAGGCTGCGCCGACTTGGAAAGAACATTGAAAAATGGGAAACGGGAATGGGAGCGCGCCCGTAGTAGCTGTAAGAAGACCTGCTGTGGTGTAGTTTCGTCCTCCCGTTGTTCGAACGGAGGTATTCTAAATGTTGGCGTATGGGTCCTGGCTCATCCAAGAGGGGGGAAAAAGTG